>JACCDW011252411.1_pt1 | contig 135333 bp, 120 predicted proteins | sample 7449781 | NCBI WGS metagenome assembly JACCDW01 (sample SAMN15323449, study PRJNA562643) | freshwater metagenome | isolation source: river surface water | place: USA:Blue River Watershed | collected 2017-08-18 | reverse complement strand
GTTGGTTACGCTCCAACTCCTTCGGATTTTCAGTCCGATGCTTCTACTAAGTTAGCTTCATCTCCTTATGTTCTTAGGGGTAGATTCGAACTACCAACCTCCTCGGTATCAGCGAGGTACTCTCACCATTGAGTTACCTAAGAATTTGTGGTAGTTTTTAATTTCAATTCGGGTAAAAGGAGGTACCAGCTCCAAAACTCGGGGGTGGTGGACACGTTGGGAATCGAACCCATTCACTCTGATTGCAAATCAGGTGGTCTGCCATTGACATCCGGCCCAAAAACAAAAAACCTCGAGATTTTTACGTCCCGAGGTTTTCTAATATTTTAAGTTAAACTAAATTAACCTACATCAGTATCATCGAGACATATGGACATAGAACGCTCATCCGCCCATTTTGAACAGATAATAAACGACATTGTATGTTTTGTTTGTCTCATTGAATTTTTTATTCTTTTTACAAATGTATATATAAGTATTGATAAAAACAAGAAAAGTTAAAAATATTTATAAAAAAAGTATTCTATGAATGATGTTCTTCCTTTAAACTGGTACGTAGAATCTCCTATTGATTTTGAACATAAACAATATTTGTTGTTTGCATATCTACAAAAAGTTGATCAATCTTTTTTGTTGAGACATTTATCACCACACTTATTACATATGGAAAAAATGGTTAATGAGTTAAGAAATTATGAAGAATCATATGATTTAATTAAAAAAGATTTTAATAAGAATAGATACATTTTTTTTAAAGATAACTCAAAATTAATTGGTGAAAATGACACATTGATACTTGAAATAGAAGAAATCGTTAAATTCTCAATTCCACAAGTTAAAACAAGAATAGACTTTGGTTATAAAATATTAGAAAAAAATAGGCAAATACTTTTTTAATATATAATACATAACTAACTCTCCTAATATTTATAGATGGACAAAATAAATAAAAGTATCTTAATTATTTAAAGGTTCTCCTTTAGGTTTTTGGGATACATGTGTAAAAACAAAACCTATGGAGAGAGTAAGGACCCTTGCATTATCTGTTAGAGACAGATTTTTTCAATTTTTCTTAGTATTTGCATTTACCTGGATTGGTATTGCATTTTTATTTCAAATTACTGCTGTAATCTTAACACTTAGTGGACGTGAAGACATTGTTGGAAATTGGACAACCAAAATCGAACATATGATTGACGGTACATTTAAAAATTCACCCGAAAACATATGGTATAATGCCGAAGATCATGTTTGGGTTGATGGTGTTGTTAATAATGTAAAAATTGGAAAACTTGCTGGTAACAGACAATTGGCGTTTGGTGTAAAAAATATATTAGAAGAATATCTTCAAGAAGAAGGTAAAGAACTTTCACCATCAGCAGAAAATAAAATTAAAGTTGAGATAGTGTATTTGGATGTTTTAACAACAAAGAAAAATATTTCAGTTTTTCATAAAAATGAAGAAGAGGTTGTTGTTAGAATGAAAGGTATATTGTATAAAGAAGGTAAAAAAGTAAAAGAAGTTGTTGTTGAGGAAGGTTCTTCAGAAATCTCAATGTCAACTTTAATAGTTGATGAAGGTGGTAAATTTAATCAAACATCATTAAGTAATGCAATAAAAAAGGCGTGTGGTTCGCTTGTAACTAAACTATTTGAATAAAAATGAAAAAACTAATTTTTGTTTTAGGGTTAATGACTATCTCTTTATTGTCTTTTGGACAACTAAGTGTTAATAGAACAATCTCTCCATCAGGACCTTATAGAGTTGGTGATACTCTTACTATGAAATATACTATAACAAGAGGTACTACAACCCCACGTTATTTTTGGTTAAGATACCAATATAATAATAAGATGTTATTACCCGTTCCAAATTCAACAGCTTTTACCCAAGGTACTTCCGTTCAAACATATTTTACAGAATGGAATAACTATAAATTTACACCTAATTCAGGTAAATCTGACACATCTTTATATGAACAATATCAAACAACACCATGGGCATATGCCGTAAATAGTGATTGGAACGTTGGTCAATTATCTATTCAAAGAACAGACGCATCAATCAATGGTGATTTTGCAACACAAAAATTTATTGTAAAAGACAATACTGATTATACAAACATTCATCAGTTAAATTTATCATATTCAAATGATGCAACTGGTGCATATATTTCACCAATAACAACTTCTGGAACTCAAATTTCATTAGGTACAGTAACCGGTGGTTCATCATCATTTAAAGTTAAGGTTGCCTTTCCAACAGGATACACAATTACAGATCACATTGTTCAATTAATGAGATTGAAAAATGATGGTAGTGGTGATATTGATTGGTCACAACAACCGTTATATACATCTGCTTTAGATGCGTCGGGTGAAGCAACATTTACACAATTAAAAATCGGTGATTCTGTGGGTGTATTTGTTGCACCGGCATCATTAAAAACTTGGATGAATAATGTTATAACAGTGTCGGATGCTTATAAGGCATTTTTAGGTCATACTCAAACCGATATAGGTGGTAATGCAACTTATTTTACATATCCTAATTTTGAAAAGAAGGTTGCTAATGTCACTAAAAACGATAATGTGTTTAATGAGTCAGATTCATACTATATGTTTGCTCATGTAATGGGTATAGATGTTTCAGCACAGGCTTTCATCCCATCATCAACAGCAACAAGTGTTAGATGGTATAGTGGTTTATTAAATCAAAATTGGTTGGATGGTAATCCTAAATATAGAGTTACAATTGGATCAAATAATCAAACAGCTAATGCGGTATTTGCATGGGGTGGTGATTTAAACTGGTCTCACTCTACCGACCCTGGTGTTGTTGCTCAAAATATTGCAAACAATACAAATGTAACAAATAAAGTAAACACACCATCATTTGGTAATTTAACAATACAATCACAATCAGTTCAATTAAACCAAACAGTTGGTATGTACCAAGCAAAAGTGGCGGAAAAGGCAACTTTAAGTGTTTCATCTAAATTAGAAAATGGTAAAGTGGTTTTAACCACAAATTTAACAAAAGAAGGATTGGCGGGATTGGAAGTTATAATGAACTATGATTCTACTAAAATGACTTTGGATAACGTAATATTTGATTCAGGTTCTACAATTACCAATTTCTCAACACATGATAATGGTAGACTAACATTTGGATCTATTGACCAATTAAAAACGGCTAGAATAAAAGTTGGTACACCGTATAAATTAATATTTACACCTAAAGTACAATTAACAAATACTGCGGGATTATTCTACTTTGTATTAGCGGATGCTGTTGATGGTTCTGGTAACAAGGTAGACTTGATTGTAGAGTAAAATGAATGAAGAGATTATTAGTAATATTTTTATTGTGTTTAGTTTCGGGTGTTTATGGACAACAAGTCAATGCACCCGAAGCTAAATCTTTTATTCTTAATACAAGTGCACAAGATGCAAGTGGTTTTTCATTAACAGGATTTAATTCCACCTCAACATTACTTTGTGCAATTGGTTTACCCACCGCTCCAACAGGAACAACATTTTATATGACAACCTTAACAGGGTTGACACCGGCAAGTGGATACACTATGAGTGGTAATAAAACTCGTTTAGCGTTTACGGGTACTATGGCTAATATAAACGCCGCATTATCCACATTAAAAATAAACACAACCGCAACTGCTGGTAATATTCAAATATCAGTATCGGCAACCATAAATCCAACAGGTTATTTTTATAATCCATCAAATGGTCATTTTTATAGACCAATATCTAGTGGTGCAACATATCCAAATGCAAAGACTCTCTCATCACAACAAACATTTAAAGGTCAAACCGGATATTTGGTAACAATCACTTCATCGGATGAAGATAATTTTATTTACAATAATGTTCCTCAAAATCAAATATGGTTTGCATTAACAGATGAAGTAACCGAAGGTCAATGGAAAATCGACGCAGGACCTGAAAATGGAACACTAATCAAAACATCAAACGGACAAACAGCGGGAAATATACAAGGACAATATAATAACTGGGCGGGTGGTGAACCAAACAATAGTGGTAATGAAGATTATGCGGTAACTAAATGGAATGGTTCTCAATGGAACGATTTACCTGCTAATTTTGTAAATCCTTACGTAATAGAATTTGGAACTTGGACCAATCCCGACGACCAAACATTTACGGAATTCTATTCTAATTCAGTAAATTATTCAAATGGTAATGTACTAAGAACCCAATTTCAATATGATTTTGGTTCAAACATAAATGAAACACTTTTTAGAACTAAATTATTTTCTGATTATAATAATACCCAACAAGGATCAGTTGATTATGCCGCTTTAAATTCTTTAGGTAAAATTGACATGACGGGTGGGGTAGATCAAACAAAAATAAATGATGGATTCAAGAGTACAATATCAGTAGGTCAGGCGGAATATTCATATGTTAATATCTCTAATGGGACATCAACACTCTATATTGATTTAAGGGTTTTTGGTAGTACATCACCTTCTGATGTAAAAAGAGTTTCAATTTTAGATTGTTATGATGGTCCTGTAACATATCAACAAACATCCACCTATTGGGCTCACTATATTGTTCCCTCAACACTTACAAAAGTAACTGATGGTTCATCATCATTTAATAGTAGTATTAGAAATTCTGGTTACGGTAATTGGGCGTTTATGAGTAACATAACCTTTTCTCAAAACCAAATTTTTAAACCACATTTTTCAGATATGAAATATTTTGGTACGAGTCATTCGACATTATATAATAGTATAGTGACTGTAAGTGATGTTTACTTGGCATTTAAACAATTATCGGATAATGGAATATTTGGAAATTCAAATATATGGTTTACAACACCAATTCAATTTGCAAATGCGGATGTCGATAGTAGTGGATCATTTAACGAGCAAGATTGTTTTATGTTATTAAAACATTTATTGGGTGAGACAACAATTTGGAACAATACAACCAGTTTAGGGGGTATGGCTAAATTCATTAAAAAAAGTGATTATGATTTAATAACTAATAACACTTGGCAAAATTATTTAACAACATCTACAAAGTATGATTTACCATCAATTGTTGATGGACAATTAAATTCATACAATATTGCTGTTACTTGGAAAGGTGATGTTAATCTTTCTCATTCAGCTTTACCTACTGGTGTAACACAACCATCCTCAAATACAACAATTAATCAAATAACATCTATGTCGGTAAAGACTAATTCAATTAATTCAAATATTGTTGCAGATATATGGATGGAATTGAAAGACGAAATGTTAGAGGTGACAATTGGAGTGAATCCAAATGGAAATGAAATGGGTGCCACTCAATTTTCAGTTAATTTTGATAATTCTGTTTTGGATTACATTAAAACAGATTTCACTAATAAAAATGATATAAATTTTGCAAGAAAGGATAGTAGTGTTATTAATGTGGGGACATTAAATACTAATGGAATATCAATTACTAATGTCGGTTATAAACTCTATTTCAAACCAAAATATAGTATAAAAAATATTTTAGGACTAACATCAATACAAAGTATTGAAACAGTAGATACAAAATTAAAACAACTAAAAGTTACAATAGAATAATGAAAAAATTAATATTAATATCGTTTATTTTTTTAGTTGGTTGTACAAAAATGGAAATAGAACCAATACCTCAACCTAAAGTTCAGGTAGATATATTTTCTGTGTCCGAATCTTCAGTTTCAGACGGAGAAGAAATTATGTTCAAATTAACCTCTGATAGTACATATGTTTTAAAATTGGTAGACATTCAAACGGGACAAGTTTTAACCAAAGAAAAAATTTTAGGTAAAATTGGTGAGAATAAGTTAAAAATATATACCAAATCGGTGCCATCAAAGTATTTATATTTAGTACTTGAGGACACTAATAAAAACCAAAAAGGAAAAACAAAACTAACACTAAATTAAAATGAAAAAATTACTTTTAATTACAATCACAGTAATTTCATTAACGAGTTGTCATAAGGATGATATCTTAACAATGCCTGAAGTTGTGGTTACCCCTGAGTTAAAAATGGCAGCAAATTCGGGTATTAAACTTTCATCTCCATTCGTAACTAATGAAGTTAGTATGAATGTTAAATTAGAATCATCAGGTACCGTTAGTGTAAAAATTTTAGATATTGCAAATAGAGTGGTTTCAAAAGAAACTATGAATGTAAATGCGGGTGATAACATATTAAAAGTTTACACCAGTGCATTACCAAAATCAGCTTACAGAATAGCATTATATGATGTAAACAATGTACTGATTGGTATAACAGATTTTAATAAATTATAAAAACAATTAAATTTAAATTTTATGTCAGAAGAAGTAGAAAGTTCAAATGATGGTACTTGGTCAGGATTAAAAAAGACTATTGTCGGCGTGGCAGGTACTGTAGTAACCGCAGGTGGTGTATGGTTAACAACATTAATGGGTGGTGGAGATAAAGAAGCTGCGCCAGCTCCAGCAGCAGCACCCGTAATTAACATCACAAACTCACAAACTCAGCAACAAGCTGCGGGTGGTGGTGGAAAGACTGTTATTATTAAAGAAAAGTCTGCAACACCTGCACCAGCACCAAAACCTAAGAAAAAAGAGGGTGATGAGTTTAAAGAAGAAGCACCAAAATGGTAATAAATGGATTGGTATAAAATAGGTGTAACATCTTTTTTTATACTTTTTCTAATGTGGGCCTTTAGACATGCCCTAAAACAAAGTGAAAAAAATGGGAGAAAAAACTGAGCAACCAAGTGGTTTTAAAGATTTATTAAATTCAATGATGAAACGTAGATGGTTCATCACTGCAATTGTATTGGGTGGATTTATGATTATAATGGCAGGCATTTTTGCAGCAATTATGAATAAATCATCGATTGAGGGTGAGTGGAAAGAACTTCTATTATTGTTATTAGGTGCATTTATCGGTTCATATGGTAAGATCATTGATTATTGGTTTAGTGATACCGATAAGGATAAAATGTTGGTACAAAAGATGGACGAAGAGGATGGTACATCATTAAGCAATACTGCAGATATGCCCGTAACACCACCAAATAACAGTCCAATAATTCCTGATGCATTTAGTAAAGCAATTGAAAACGCACAATCTCAACCTAAAGTAAATGATTTATACGAACAAGTACCAATTAGTCCAGAAGTACCACCAATTCCTAGTGAATCTCCTAAGGTAGAAAAGAAGGGTGTTGAGATTGATGAGGATGGAGATGGTGTTATGGATGGTTTAGACTTTGATGGTGATGGTAAGATTGATGAATACTTTGCACATAGACAATGTGAACACGTTTGGGGTGACTCAGATGGTGATGGTGACTTAGAATGTCTTAAATGTGGGAAAATAAAAGATATTGACCCTGATGACGAGGGTTAATGATAAACACAATAAACAAACACTAAAACACTTATTATGGGATTTTTTAAAGAATTATTTAATGACAACAACACGATTAATGAAAAATCAGTGGTTGGATTTGCATCATTCGTTTGTATGGTTCTTGCTTTAATCATTGACTTGGTAACAGGTTGGATGGGTAAAGAATTATTAATTAACGAATTTATTTTCGATGGATTCTTAGTCATAACTTTAGGAGCCTTTGGTATTGCGTCTGTTGACAAGTATATAAACAACAAACACAACAAAAAAGAAGAAACCGAAGAAATGGAAGGTTAATATTAAGGGAGTTTTAAACTCCCTTTTTTGTTGTATTTATTAATAGATAAAATATAAAAAATATGAAAAAAATCTTATTACTTTTAGGTATTATACTTGTAAGTATAACCTCATTTGGACAAACAATTGGTGTGACAAAAACGGAAGAGTTTAAAGCCGATTTTGAAAAAAAGAAAGACATATCTGCGTTTTTGGATTACGAGGGACCAAAGAAAAATATTCAAATCCTTAAATGTGGTATTGGTGAAGAAGTATATGAAATGTACCCTGAGCTAAAAGAAAAAAGAGTTGGTTTGGGTGTTGCAAATATCGTATTAGAATATTTGGACAATCTTAATAGATTTGAATTTACCGAAGATAAGACTGAAATTAAAAACAGAATGGTAAAACAATTCCAAGCATCTCAAGCTGGTATTTCTGAAAACAAATTAGATGGTAGAGGAAAAATTAAATTAGCACATTATTTTGTGGAAATTGAGGTTTATGATTATTCAGTATCAGAAGATGAAACAATAAATCTTAAAAATGGTATTAAAGATAACATGGTAACGAGACTTGGTTTACAGGTTAGATTTACAAATGCAGAAACGGGTGCAATTATTGCCGCATCTGGTTTGGGTGAAGCTAAAACAACAAGAGAATTGACATTAGTTTCTGATGCATCGATAGATCCAATTAAGTTTAATCAATCAACAATATCAATAGCAACGAAAAAGGCATTAGATGTTGCCTGTGCTAATATCTTAGATAAATTAGTTAAAAAAGGTGTATTCACTAAGTAGTTTATGGGAACAGCAGCAAAAAAACCACGTTCTATGAGAAGTAGACGTAGTGGTTTAAAAAAAATGAGACTAATGAAACAGAATTTTGAAGTCTTAAAGAAAATAGAAAGGGGAGTTTAAACTCCCCTTTTTGATATTTATAATATATGAGATATCAAATAGTAGATGTTCCACAAAACAACCCATGTGAGGGGTGTAAACCGTGTATGAGAATGAGATTATTGGAATTAGGGTTTCTTAATGGTGTTGAAATTGAAGTTACTGAGAGAATGAAGGGGATGTATATTGTAGATATGATATCACATAATGGACAAATAGAACAAACATTGGCCCTAAGAAAAGAAGAATTGGATAGGGTTTGTTATAAATTAAAATAAAATTAATAATCATGAAAAATTTATTATTACTATTGATTTTAACGCCTTTTATAACATTTTCACAGGTATCGTCTTGGAGAAATAATTCTCCGACGACATCACAAATCGCACCATCTATACAAGGTCAAAGAAGTGATGTTAGTATGTGGAGAAATAATCCCCCGAGAGAAGAAAGTAGACCAAGACCAACAAAACCAGGTTCAAACGTGATTGTGACACAACCTTACATGGGATGGGGTTGGAATAGATGGGATTTATGGGGTGCACCTATGTTTGGTTGGAATTATTGGCAACCTATGTGGTATTTTAATGATTGGGGTTATAGACAACCCGCAAGAATATATGTTTATGAAAATGGTAAAAAGGATACTATTAGAGGTAAAAAACCTATAATCAACTTCACATTAAATAAAACAACTAATAAACAGATAGGTATGTCTTTTACAATTGGTAATAAAAATTATTTTATAATGGATTTCGTGTCAACGTATGAACCCGATCGTTCAACGTTTTTTCCTAATGGAAAAATAACTCAAGTTGATTTTCCATTAATAAATGATTTAACCAAAGAAAGGACAGTGTACTTTGGTATCGGTAAAAGACATAAAAGATTTGGTTTTCATACCATGATTGGTTTTGGAAATGAGAGGGTGTTGTGGAGAGGTAAAGATGATATCGGTGAAATCACATTTCCAAAATATAATTCCAATTTTACAACTATGAAAATTGGTGCTATGAGAGATTTTAAAAATATAACTATAAAATTTGATCACGACCCAATTAGAAAGTATTCACAATTGGGGTTGGGTCTTAATCTTTGATAAATGAAAAAATGGTTTGGTGTTCTTTGTTTATTGTTATTGTTTGCACTTAAAACAAGTGGTCAAACATACACTCAAACATTTGTTGATAAATGTACTGGTGAAACAAAAATTGCAACTATACAATATGTAAACGGTAATGCAATTGTTTCATTTTATAATCAAGTTAGAACCTTTACACCAATCGAAGTTCAATCAGGTGCCATGCAAACATGGTTATTAACTGTTTACAACACTTATGCGAATTTATCTTGTGCAACAAATCCCGTAGTTCAACAAGCAGTTCAACAAGCAACTCAACAAGCAACACAACAAGCCGCTTCTCAAGCAGCGTCTTCCGCAGCATCTTCTGCTGCAAGTGCCGCGGCAAGTTCATCCGCAAGTGCAGCTGCAAGTTCTTCTGCGTCATCAGCCGCAAGTTCATCAGCAGGCTCCGCAGCAAGTTCATCGGCGGGTTCTGCGGCAAGTTCATCCGCAGGTTCGTCATCAAGTTCAAGTGGTACCTCTACATCATCAAGTAGTAGTAATAGTAGTAGTTCAGAAAATAAAAGTAGTTCTTCATCATCTTCTGAAAGTAAAAGTGAAAACAAATCAGAAAGTAAATCTGAAAGTAAAACGGAAGAGAAAAAAGAGGAAAGTAAATCGGAATCAAAAGAAGAAAAGAAAGAAGAGAAATCTGAAGAAAAAAAGGAGGAGAAAAAAGAGGAAAAAAAGGAAGAGAAAAAAGAAGATAAGAAGAAACAACAAAATTTAAATCCGTTATTGTTGGCATCAGATTTAACCAGTGCACAAAGTTTAGATGGTAGATTTAGTGCAATATTATCTATGGGGGTTAGTAGGTCGTCGATGGCCGGTGATGAATCTTATGGTGCAAATGCTATGATATGGTCTACTTTAGATCAATACGCAGTATCATCAAACTATACAAAAATGAAATTTGGTGATGGTAAATTAAACAGTATACATTCATATGGTGCTTCAGTGGGTTATTTAAAAGGGGCGTGGATGTTATTAACATCATATACCTATGTCAAACCACACCCAAAGTATGGTACATATGGATTTAATGTTGGTGCGATTGGTCTTTTAACTAAAGGGGTTGAAGATAAAAGAGATATTAATCTATCATCATCTTTTGTTGCTTTTTGGACAAAACCGTATCAATACTCAAGAAAATTATCACTTTCACCTCAGGTGTTTGTTATGTCATCTCCATTATCTTATGCACCAAGTGTTGGTTATACTAACGTAAACAGAGATTTAGGGTTTTTAATTGGTAGTAGTTTTGATTATAAAATAACAAAGAGATTTGGTTTTAGTTTCAACTATAAAGCAAATATTACCACTGCTAAGGGTATACCAATATTACATAACTTCTTAATCGGTTCAAGATTAATATTATAAAAAAACCCCACCGAATTTCGGTGGGGGTGTTGGGACAAAATAAATAAAAGTACCTTACGATAGATTTACTTATACATTAAAATATAACTTTTATTTGTTATAAAGTCAAGTTTTTTGAAATAGTAATTATTTGAGAACAAGTTTCATAATCCTCGATATCTTCAAAAAACGGCATTAAATCTTTTTTTAGGACATGGTATTCATTTCTATTGAAATTGAGTTCTGTTGTCCATTCAATGTTTTCGATTGTCGCACTTATCAATACTGACAAATTTTTATTTTTTACGATTTGAAACTCCTTGAACAAATCAATTATTGATTTGTAAATTTTTTCTTTGTTCTCAGTATGGAATTGATGGTAGGACTTGAATTTTTTCTTAAAGATTAATTCTTTAAAGACTTTGTTTCTTGGCATAGTAAGTTTTGTTTAAAGTTTTGTTATCAAACAAAATTAAAAAAAGAATCATTAATAAAAAAAATATCTCAAGTATTTTTTTATTAAAAAATAATAATGATTATTCTTTTATATTTCTATCCCACTTTGCCTTTCTTGCTTCAGGTGATAGTTGTAATGTTTCTTCAATAGTGTGTGGTATTTGGACTCTAATACATGTTTGGGGAAACCCACAATTCATTAAATAATTATTGATATAACCCATCATGTTAGCACTTCCGATTGGATTTGCAGAATGAACATAAATCTGTGGTAATGGAATATGTTTTGTCAAAGACACGTTAACCAAATACTTACAACAATCGTATCCTGTTCTTTCGTGAATATTATTATAATCCAAAGTATAATTATTTTTTACATTGGTATAATATTCAATCATTGCTTGTTCACCTAAATCATGATCTAATGATATCGCTTCTATAGATTCTAATCCATGTAAATTTATATATGACACAAATTCATCATAATTTCTAACCACATCCCACGCTTTATCGTTGGGTGTTCTTACATCGTCTAAGTAAAGTTTTAACCTCTCAGTTCTCATCTTTTTTAAATGGTTTTGAATAGTTGGGGTATATTAATTTCCAAATTATTTTATGTATTGGCTTTCCATCGTACATTGCAAATAAAATACTTGAATGTGGATAAAGCTTTGCCTTTTCGGCAAAATCCTTTCTGTTTATTGTATTGATTGAATTAAAAATATCATTATAATCATTATCAATATTTTCAAATTTAATAGTTAAATCTTTAGCGGTCTCCTTAACCCAATTATAAAATTCATCGGGCACCTTATCTAATATTTCATCAAAAGGTTTGTTTTCTTTTAGATATTCCCAAATGTCTCTATTTGATACATTGGTTAATATTCTATGGAGACGTTTATATTCGTCTCCTTTAATTTTCATTCTAAACCCATTTTTAAAACGAATGACGTAACCTTCTTTATCTTTTGGTATTTCTTCTTGTAATAAATCGTAACCCTCACCCCAAGTCTTATATAACATAACAACACGAAAACCAATATTTGAAATCATGTTTTTAAAACGAATATCTTCTTGGTCATTACGAATATTAATTTCATCACCAGATTTTGTATGCACCATTCCTAATAAAACAATATCTTCAAAATCATAGTCACACACAATTCTATTCTCTTTGTAAATTATTTCAAATAAGTATGTATAATCGGGATGTAGTCTATTGTAATTATATTTTTCTAAGAGTTCTTTTCCTTTGATTGACTGTGGTGATGTGAATGAACCCCTTGTTGCTATTATCCATTCACCATCATAAAAAAAGAGAATACCTAAAGATCCATCCATTTTCTCATACACTTCAAAATATTCATTAGGTATTTCTTCTGGTGTATGTTCCTCGTAATTAAAAAATTTTTTAAATGGTCGAGCAACAATTTCACTTTTTGAATTCGTAACTAAACCACGACACATTATTGTAATATCGTCCCATAATTTTTCATACTGAACTTTTGGTGAATAGTTCCAAATAGTTAAATCATATTTTGGGTGAGTTTGTTTTAGTAACAAACCATCTTGATAATATTTTTCTAATGTGATTAATAATTCCAATTTTTTTATTGGGGTTTTTTGTTAATGTATTTGAGTTTTGTTTTGTATAAGAGACAATGAATTTACTCATTACAGTTTGATTTCGAAACGATCCTTCATTATTTGAAGTTTATCTTCCGGTACCCCGTGTATATTTTTACCGTTATGTCTATTTTCAACGATAATTGTGTGAATTCTATATTTGTATCTTTCGGCCATATCGAAATATGGTGTCATTTCCCAATCTTGTGTAAATGTATTTGCAACAACAATTTTTGATAATTGAAGTTTCATTCTTTCGGCACATTTTAATTGACATTGATTATGTGCCTCTTTTATTTTTTCGGGATTGAAATTATAGTTACCATTTTCATCAATAAAAAAATCATCAGCGGATAATACGTTATTAGTATTAGTTGATGATGGTGAATACAAAATAGCTTCACCTAATGTTGATTTTCCGCTTCCAGGGATTCCTCTAAGTAAAATTAAATCTCCTATATATTCCATCTGACAATAATTTAATTGAAAAAAATTGGGCTGAAAAATATCAGCCCAATTTATTACTTAACCTCTTCGGTTGTTGGTTTTGCAACCGCAGAGTCTGCAGTAGAATCTACCGCTGGTGCCACTGTAGTGTCAACCTGTGTTGCAGTTGAGTCAGTTGTTTCAGCTGTGGTAGACCCTGAACCACAAGACGTTAATACAAATAAAGTACTTAACGCCAAGATAAATGTGTATTTCTTCATAATTGTAAATATACGAAAAATATTTGAAAAATAAAAAAACCCCAACAAGGATGTCGGGGTTTAAGGTCTTTCGGTGGGTTCAACCCCACTTACTTATGAAAAAAAACGAAAAGGTAATCGACAAAGAGAACCTCCAAGAATATAAATATATATAATTTTCAAAAAAAGTCAAGTATTTACAATAATTTTTTGATAATTGTTAATTTTTCATCCTTATACTTGATAGTAATTTGTTGATTTTCAATGATGTTATGTCTCAAAATTTCTTCACTTAAAAAGTCTTCAAGTAGGTTTTGAATAATTCTTTTTATTGGTCGTGCACCATATTCTTCCTGTGAATTCAGTTCAAAAATTCTGTTAATAACAGATTTATCAAAACTAACTTTATAATCCTTTTCTAATAATCTCTTTACCAATTTATTAACCTCAATAAGGATAATTTTCTTTAGAACATCTTCATTTAGTGCATTGAACAATATAATGTCATCAATTCTATTTAAAAATTCAGGATTGAATTGTTGTTTTAACGCTTTCTGTATGATTGATTTTTTTACATCAGATTTTTGTTGTTCACTTGAACCTGTACTGAAACCAACACCACCTCCAAAGTCGGACACACGTTTTGCTCCAACGTTAGAAGTCATAATGATAATAGTATTTGTAAAATTTACTTTACGACCAAATGAGTCAGTTAAATGTCCTTCATCTAAAATTTGTAACAAGATATTAAAGACATCCCTATGTGCTTTCTCAATTTCATCGAATAGGATAACAGAGAATGGGTTATTTTTAACTTTTTCAGTCAATTGTCCTCCCTCATCATAACCAACATATCCAGGAGGAGAACCAATCAATTTAGACACATTATGTTTTTCCATAAACTCACTCATGTCAACACGAATAATTTTTTCAGGATCACCAAATAAAATTTCCGCAATTGATTTTGCTAAGAATGTTTTACCAACACCAGTTGAACCTAAAAATATAAATGACCCAATTGGTTTATTGTTATCTTTTATCCCAACCCTATTTCTTCTTACGGATTTAGATATGATATTGATTGCTTCATCTTGACCTATTACTTTTGATGTAAGAATTTCTTCCATCTTTAATAATTTTTCAGTTTCCTTATCATCTAATTTAGTGATAGGAACGCCAGTCATTTGTGTAACTATTTCATACACGTCGTCTAAGTTTATTGGAACTTTGTTGTTCTTTAGATTCTCAATCCACTTTTTCTTTTCACTTTCTAATTTTAAATTTATTTTCTTCTCTTCATCCCTCAACTTTGCTGCTTGTTCATAGTCTTGTGATTTAACTACTTGTATTTTTCTTTCTCTAATCTCATCAACTTCTTTTTTAAGCCTTTCAATTGAGTCTGGTGTTTTGTTAGATATTTTTTTCTCGGATCCCAATTCATCCATAATATCAATTGCCTTATCGGGGAATTGTCTATCTGTGATAAACCTTTTAGAAAGTTTTACAATTGTTTCAATCACACCTTCACCATACAATACTTTATGATAATCTTCGTATGATTCTTTTAAATTAGTTAAAATCTCAACAGTTTCTTTTTCTGTAGGTTCAGATAAAATAATTTTTTGGAATCTTCTAACCAATGCAGAATCTTTTTCCAAATGTTTTTTATATTCATCAAAGGTTGTTGCACCAATACATTGGATTTCACCTCTTGCCAATGCGGGTTTTAAAATATTAGCGGCATCCATAGAACCACTAGCATTACCCGCACCAATCATAGTGTGTAATTCGTCAATGAATATTACAATGTTTTTTATTTCTTGTAATTCATTCAAAATCGCTTTAATACGTTCTTCGAATTGTCCTCTATATTTTGTTCCTGCAACTAAAGATGTTAAATCAAGTGAAACAATTCTTTTGTCAATTAAATTAGACGGGCAATTACCTTCTTTAATAGATAATGCTAATTTCTCAACTAAAGCCGATTTACCAACACCAGCATCACCCACAATAACCGCATTGTTCTTTTTTTTACGTGAAAGAATTTGTGCAATTCTTTTTACCTCTTTATCTCTACCGATTACTGGATCAATTTTACCTTCTTCCGCTAATCTCGTCAAATCCCTACTGAAATTATCAAGTATGGGTGTTTCGGAACCTTTTCGTGTTCGTTTAGGACTGGTTGTTTGTCCGTCCTCAAAAAAATCTACTGGCATATTGTTATAATAGTTTTGTTACTAACAAATATAATACTAAAATTTTTAAAAACAAAATTAAGACAAAATGTCTAAAAAAAATTTTTATTAATGTCTAAATGTCAGTTTTACTTGATTGGTAAAAAATTTGTTAATACACAATTAAAATTATACATATATGATTACATTATTTAAAGATCCATTTTTCGATGCGTTCGATAAGGTTTTCGAACCATCCTACGTTGGTAGTTCATTACCACAAGTAAATGTTACTAAAAATGAACATGATTACAAACTCTTAATGAGTGTACCAGGTCTCTCAAAAGAAGACATAAAAATTACAACAAAAGAAGGTGTTTTAACTATTTTCTTCCAAAAAGAAGAAAAAACAGATAAAACGTATTTTGTTAACAATTTTAAAAGGTCTTACAGTATACCTGAAGATGTTAAAGAAAAAGATATCGAAGGTAAAGTTGAGAATGGTGTGTTGGAGTTGTTACTACCAATCGATAGGAAAAAACCATTAGAGAGGTTAATATCTCTTAATTAATTGAAACCCCACATTTGTGGGGTTTTTTATTTGATATTTATATGTTATATTATTCATAAAAAGAATATGGCTATTTTATCAGAAAAAATTGAAGGGAAATTAATTGAGGTTTTGATTGAATCCTCTAATTTAAAATCGGCGAAGTACGATACTGAATCTCAAGATTTAGTAGTGACTTTTAATAGTGGTGCTATTTATGAATATAATAATGTCCCTTGGGAGAAGTTCACAAAATTTAGAATGGCTAAATCTCAAGGAAAATACTTCAATGAGAGTATCTCAAGAAGTTACAAATATACCAAAATAGGATGAGTCTATTTGAAGAATTGATTGAAGATAGGGATGAAAATAAAAAAATCATAAAGTCTTTTATTACTAAAGACACTTTATGTCCTAATGTTTTCAAAAGGTCAGATAGTTCCTATAAAATGAGGGACGATATTAAAAAGAGATTGATTGAGATATCAGATAACTTTATCGATTCACTTGGGGTAGATTTTTTTATTCACGACATTGTTTTAACGGGTTCATTAGCAAACTTCAATTGGTCTGAGTATTCTGATGTTGATTTACACATTTTGATTGACATGGATGAAATGGACGGAAAAAAAGAGATTGATTCAATTGCATTTCATACAATAATGAAAGAATTTTTTGATGCGAAAAAAAATGTTTGGAATGAAAAACACAATATTAAAATTAAAGGATTTGATGTTGAACTTTATGTTCAGGATATCAATGAGCCACACATTTCCTCAGGGGTTTATTCTGTGTTAAACGATGAATGGGTCGTTGAACCTAAAAAAGAGACTCCGAATATTGATGATAGGAAAATATTAGAAAAGGGTGAAGAATTCGGTAAAAAAATCGATGGTTTGATAAAATCCTCGAATGACGGAGATGTTTTACCTAAAATAGAAGTTCTAAGAAAAAAAATAAAAAAGTTTAGACAAAGTGGTTTAGAAAGTGGAGGAGAGTATTCTTATGAAAACTTAACCTTCAAATTACTAAGAAGAAATGGTTATATTGAGAAATTATTGGACTTAAAAAACAGTATAACGGATAAAAAATTGTCTATAACGCAATAATCAGACCTATTTTTTTCTATATATCTATGTATTTATAGGATAAGAATAATATAATCTTAATATTTAAAAAATGGCAGATTTAAAACCAATCGGTAGTGAGAAGTTATCAGGAGACGATAAATTAAAGAGAATCCTTGAATTAACATACTACAAGAACTCTAATAATAAATCTTCAAAAACTAATCCTGAATTCATTTCTGAAGCAAAAACAGGTGGTGTTTACGGTATCGTTAAAGAGAAAGACGGTTACTATGTTAAAAGAGGTTTAAACGAATCTTCACTTGATTATATCGGTGGGATGTTCATGAAGAATAAAAATAAATTCTCTTCTTATGCAGAAGCATTAAAAAGATTGGATTTATTAAAAGGTCAAGAAGAATTACAAGAAGCAACAAAATACGTTTTAAAAACAAAACCTTCTCAGGAAGAAGCTCCGATGGCGGAACCATCTATGGACACTCCTCCACCGGCAGCTGAAGAACCTGCGGGAGAATTACCTCCACCAGCAGCAGAAGAACCTGCGGGAGAATTACCTCCACCAGCAGCAGAAGAACCTGCGGGAGAAGAACCATCTATGGATTCTGAAATGGACCCATCATCTGAAGAAGGAAAACGTTCTGACTACATGGCGGAAGTACAAAAATTTGCTGGTAAGTTGGGTCAAGAATTGAGAGATCAACAAGATAAAATGGAAAGTGATGACATTAAGTATGTTTTGAATATGGTCATTTCTGCTGTTGATTTGGATAAATTGGATGATGAAGATATTGAAGAAATAGGTAAAAAATTCGAGAGAGATGAAGAAGAAATGGGTGGTGAAGAAGAGGTACCAGCTGAAGAACCTGAAATGGGTGGTGAAGAAGAAGTACCGGCTGAAGAACCATCTGCTGAAGAAGATTTAGGGGAAGTTGATGGTATTGATGCACTTGAATCTTTTATCAACACACCTATTGATTCTGTAGACGAAACTGACGAAATTGATTTAAGTCACTATGCTGATATTGACGAAACAAGTCATGAAGATGATTTAAAAGAAATTGATTTGGATGAAATTAAAAATGAAATTAACAAAAGTGTTGGTGAAACGCTAAGTAAATATTTTAATTAATAATGGTCCTAATCTATGTCAATGAAATCGGTTCAGATTACAAAGGTCAAAAACAGTATGAATTTATTTTTAGTAAATCTACTGATCTTGACATAGAGGAATGGTTTATCATACCCGCATCAGCATCTCAAAATAGTAAATCACCTGATATAGAATATGTTGATTTAGTTGGTTTATTAAAAAACACTGATTTAGAATTAGAACTCATTCAAAACTCCGATTATTTCGGAGTTATTGATGCTGTAGATAATGTAATCGCATTAGCGTGGGAAAAATTTGACTTTGATAGTGAGTTTGATAGATTAACATTTAGATTTGGTGAATCTGTTGAATCTGTCACAAAAAAGTTAAAACAAAGAAATTATCACTTATTAAAAGAAGAAATTAAATTTAAAGAATCATGAAAAGAAATGAAATGGTAGAAACTCTCTTAAAAGAAGGGTTTTCAGAAAAGACATTAGTAAAGTTCTCAGATAAACAACTTTCATCTTTACATGAGAGAATTGTTGGTGAGGGAATAACCAAAGTGTCTGCTACCGATATAAAAACTCAAGATGAATTAAAAAAAGCAAAAAAACCTTTTGAAGTTTATGAAGAAAAACCATCTGCTGGTTTATCTAAAGAAAAGAAAAGTGAAATAGTTAAAAAAGCTAAGAAAGGTGAAGATATTGGTAAAAAAGGTAAAGGATTTGAAAAAGTGGTAAAGAAAGCAAAAGAGAGTGGTGTTGAAGATCCTGAAGCGGTTGCGGCGGCAGCTATGTGGAAAAATGTTAAAAGAGAAAACACTGAAGTTAAAAATTGGCTAGAAACAATTGCGGAGAGTAATTTTCATTCATTTACATCTAAAAATGAAATAATGGAATTAATTAAAATTAAAATAAATGAGGTCGAGGTTGGTCCAAATGTTAAAAAAGGACATAATGGTATACCTGAATTTATGAGTTATGATGCCATTTCAAACAAAGACGTAAAAGAAGCCGCACCAACAACAAAACCTGCCCCAACAAAACCGAAAGTAGAACCTGGTACAAAACCAAAAACACCATATCAACCGGGACCAGGGAAAGATCCTAAACCAAAAGCATTAAAAGAAGACAAAAATGCAAATAAGTAAAAAAAATTTCTTATCTTTAATAGAAAACAATATTAAAGAAATGGCGATGGATTTTGATACTCAGGATAGACCTGATCAAGGATTACAAGATAAATTATCCCAAGGTGATACGCCATTAAAAAAAGTTCCATTACCATCCACAGGTCAAGAACCAAATAAAAACTTCCAAGAAGTTTTAGCATCAGAAAGATATAGACAAGTAGTAACTAATTTAAGAAGGTACTTAGGTGATAATGCACCAGTACAAAGAGGTATGGAAGGTGTGATGCAACTTCAACAAACATTAATGAATGCACACAATACTATTGTTCAAATTGAGTCAAATCATAAAGAAGAATTGGAACAATTGGCAATAGAATTAGTGATGAAAGAAATGGGTATACCTGAAGGAGCAATTGAATTTGATGCAAAAATAGTTGGTATGGGTGAAATCGATATGGACGATTTTGGACATGATGAAGAAAATCAAGAAAATCCAGAACAAGTTAATATCGAAAATGAAATAGAAATTTTTAATGAATTACAAAATTTAGATTTAGAGAAGGCTAAAAGAAGAATGATTAATGCAATCATTCAGGGTGCATCTAAAAAAGGTCATTACATGTTTCATTTAGTACCAGAGAGATTGGAACAAATAACAGGTAATGCAAATATTCTTAATTTATACGGAACGTTAATGTCAATTAATGATTTAACTTATTGGCAAATAAGTGATGATTTAATTAAAAATTTAGGTGGTTCCGCAGCTGGTAAAGAAAGTGTGGAAAGACCTGAAGATGAAGAAGGTACCGCAAAAGTCGTTGCTAGAGGTATTAATTTTCCTGTTTTAGTTCATGAATTAATTAAAGGAACTTTAGAGTTATTTGCAATTCAAGGAAGACCTGAAGGAGACGAAGGTTTTGAAGATGTTGAACAATCTGAAGACACATTAGAAAAAGAAATGTGGGATTTAAGATTAGGTCCTGCTATTTGGGATAGAATTAGAAATCAATTTCCTGAAGATATATTAACAGATGAAAATAAAGTAGAACTTCAAAATTATTTGTTAACTGAAATATTCAAACTACCTGCAAAAAAATTCTTAGTTTTCATCAAAGAAGTTTTATCTGGTTCAGATAGAGGTAAAAGAATGATGAATGAATTAATGGACGGTATAAATAAAATGTTCAATGACCAAGATTATGAAGAATCGGTTTCAATGTTTAGAGATGATTTAGATGATGCAACTGAAGAAACTGAATCAGATGATATTGATGATTTCTTAAGATCTTTGGGTATTGAAGGTAGAGTTGGTTACGATGATGAGGATGAAGATGAAGACGATGGTGGTGAACTAGTACCAAGAAGATAAATGAAGGTGGTTAATCCACCTTTTTTCGTATTTATTATATATGAATTCAAAATTAGAACAATTAAAGGAATATGCTAAGATTATGAAAGACGCACCTTATGCGTTGAAAACATATCTACAAACCTATGATAATACACAAAAGAAATTTGTTCCTCTAGAATTATTTCCTGATCAAATACAATTAATAAGAGATTATAGTGAATATAATGAAAATATAACAAGAAAATATCGTCAGGCGGGTGTTTCCACAGTGACATCAGCATGGATTTCATGGAAACTACAATTGGCGAAACCTGAAAATCCTGAACGTGTTCTTATTATTGCAAACAAAAGAGATACCGCAATTGAAATGGCAAATAAAGTTCGTCATTTCTTAGAACAATGGCCTGAGTGGATTAACGTAGGATTTTCACCCGATAAAAACTCTGAAAGTAGATTCCGTTTAAATAATGGTTGTGAGGTCAAGGCAGTTGCAACATCACCTGACGCGTTACGTGGTTATACACCAACAATACTTGTATTTGATGAGGCTGCATATATTGAAGCTGGAGAGGATTTTTGGGCAGCATCTATGGCGTCATTATCTACGGGTGGTAAAATCATTTTGATTTCAACACCAAATGGTTATGACCCAATTTACTATGGTGTATATGATCAAGCAATTCGTAAGATGAATGATTTTCATATTACAGATTTACGTTGGTTTAAAGATCCTCGTTATACAAAAGATTTGAAGTGGGTTAAATGTAGTGATATATGTCATTATATGTTGAACAGAGAACAATATAATGATGATGAAGTGGTAATGTATGATTTCGACATAAACAAATATCAAGAGTATGAAGAACAAGGTTATAAACCTTTCTCATCTTGGTTTGAGTCTATGTCAAAAAAGTTCAAATACGACAGACGTAAAATTGCACAAGAATTAGAATGTGATTTCTTGGGTTCAGGTGATGGTGTTATTCCTGGTGATGTACAAGAAAATATTGCCAAAAATATGATTCGACAACCTATTGAGAAGTACATGCAAGGTACATTTTGGCAATGGAAAGAACCAATTGAAAATCATAGATATATTATGGGTGTTGATGTTAGTAGGGGAGATAGTGAGGATTTCTCATCAATCAATGTAATAGATTTTGATGAGAGAGAACAAGTTGCAGAATATATTGGTAAGATTCCACCAGATGATTTAGCCGCAATTGCATATAAATGGGGTATACTTTATAACGCATTTATTGTGATTGATATTACAGGTGGTATGGGTGTTGCAACATCTAGAAAACTACAAGAAATGAATTATAAGAGTTTATACATTGATGGTATAAACACAAACAATATTTGGGAGTATAATAAAAAGGCCATGGATAAAATCCCTGGTTTAAATTTTAATAATAAACGTACTCAAATTGTTGCAGCCTTTGAAGAACAATTAAGGAAGGGATTTCAAGTTAGATCCAATAGACTATTAAACGAACTTAACACGTTTGTTTATATAAACGGAAGACCCGACCATATGAAAGGTGCACACGACGACGCCATTATGAGTATGTCTATGGCTCTTTATGCTGCTGATATCTGTTTCAATCAACTTCAAAAGAACGAAAATGCAAATAAAGCAATGTTAGAATCGTGGGTAATGTCTGAAAGAACATATGAACCAAATAAGTCATTTTATTCATATGGAACAACCTTAGACCCAATTGGTTCTATGCAAACAGACCCATCTTTTTACCACCAAAATAACCCAATGAACAATTCAAAATCAACCTATCAAGAGTATTCTTGGTTATTTGGTAAAAAGAAAACAGTTTCCTAATTAAGAATTAAAGTTTATATTATAATCAAAACTATTTATTGGTATGGCAGATAATAACTTAACAGTTTTTCAGAAATTAACAAGAGTATTTGGATTTCCGGGTAAAACAAAACCTGAAGATACTCCGTCGTTTAATTTCTCAAAAGATGAATTATTAAAAACAGATAGTAGAGAAGACTACGAAAAAGCCCTTTTACAAGCACAACAAACACAATACATTGCCGATAAATGGACTAAATTAGACCAATCATTATATAACCAATCTGTATATTATGAACCAAATAGATTGGCAGCATATTACGATTATGAGTCAATGGAGTTTACTCCTGAAATATCTGCAGCATTAGATATATATGCGGAAGAATCAACAACATTGTCTGAAAAGGGTGAGATTCTAACAATTTACTCGGAATCAGATAGAGTAAAAGGAATACTTGAAGATTTATTTAAAGAAAAATTAGATATCAATACGAATCTTCAAATGTGGACTAGAGGTTTGTGTAAGTATGGTGATGACTTTGTTTATTTAAAAGTTGATCCTGAAAAAGGTATCGTTGGTTGTCAACAACTACCAAATATTGAAATAGAAAGGATTGAGGGTGCTGCATCAAAAACACCAGGGAACGAAAAAGATATTAAAGTACCAAGTAGAGAATTAAGATTCCAATGGAAAAACAAGGATATGGAATTCCAATCTTGGGAGATTGCACATTTTAGATTGTTAGGTGATGATAGAAAGTTACCATACGGTACTTCTATGTTAGATAAGATTAGAAGAATTTGGAAACAACTTTTATTGGCTGAAGATGCCATGTTGATTTATAGAACATCGAGAGCACCTGAAAGACGTGTGTTTAAAGTGTTTGTTGGTAATATGGACGATAAAGATATTGAACCATATGTACAACGTGTAGCGAATAAATTTAAACGTGATCAAATTGCGGACCCAAGAAATGGTCAAGTTGATATGAGATATAATCAAATGGCGGTTGACCAAGATTATTTCATACCTGTTCGTGATCCATCACAAACTAATCCAATTGAAACATTACCAGGTGCACAGAATTTAGGTGAGATTGCGGATATTGAATATATTCAAAAGAAATTACTTGCAGCATTACGTATTCCAAAGGCATTCTTAGGATTTGAAGAAGTGGTAGGTGAAGGTAAAACACTTGCATTAATGGATATTCGTTTCGCAAGAACAATTAATAGAATTCAAAAATCATTAATACAAGAATTAAATAAAGTTGCATTAATTCATTTATATCTTTTAGGTTTAGAGGATGAGTTAGGTAATTTTTCATTATCACTAACTAATCCTTCAGCACAATCTGATTTATTAAGAATTGAACAATGGAAAGAGAAAATAACTTTATATAAAGATGCAACATCTGACCAATCTCAAGTTGGTATTCTTCCTGTTTCTCACACATGGGCTAAGAAAAATATTCTTGGTATGAGTGATAGTGAGGTTGTACTTGATTTACAACAACAACGTCTTGAAAGAGCAATGGGATTTGAATTACAAAATACTCAAAACGTTATCAAACGTTCAGGTGTATTTGATGATGTTGATGCCAAATATGGAATTCCTGAAGAGGAAAGAAAAGCAATGGAAGCTTCAGGACAAGCGGGTGGTGAAGCACCAGCTGGTGACCTTGGGGGAGCAGCACCAATGCCGGCCGCAGCACCAACAGGAGGTGAAGCTGGTGGTGGAGAACCATTAAGTGAATCTAGAAAATATAAAATATTAGGTATGCTTGGGGAAGAAAAAATGGATTTTAATGATTTATTTGATATGAACAAGGCACAACAGAATATTTATGAAATAGAAAATAAAATAAAAGATATTCTAAACGATTAAAAATGAATAATTTCGGAAAATTAAAAACAAAAATACTAGAAAAACTAACAGAATCTTATTCATCTAACAATAAAAAAGAGATGAAAGAAATCTTAAAAACCATTAAGGGTAATGAAGATTTCAAAGAAATGTATTTGTTTTATGAAGAAATTGAAATGAAATATTTCGAAGACAAAGATGTGGCAAAACTATTTGTTGAGGAACTTTCATCAGTATTGAAAAATAAGTCTAAAAATTTGAATGAGTTTTGTCAGTCACTTAATGAAACATTAAAAGATGTGGAGGTTAGTGAAAATGAAGTATATTCAGTTTTAGATCAATTATCTGAACAAGACACTTTAAATAATATCGATAAGAAAGTGGTTGCTAAGAAAAAGTTATTCGAACACTTAACAACTAAGAAAGAAGTAAAAGAATCTGAGAAAGTATTACACACTAATAATGAATCACTTTTACAGGCGGTTTTAGTAAATAATTTCAATGTTTTATATGGTAACAATTTAAGTGAAGAACAAAAACAAACTCTGAAAGATATTTTATCTATGTCTACAGAAGAAATTGAGACTAAAACGAATGAATTAAAAGAATCTTTAAATTCGAAAATTAATACGTTAATTACTGAATCAAGTGATTCTGAAATGAAAGAAAAATTAAATAGAGTTAGAGATGAGGTGAATGGTAAGAAACCATCTCGACTAAATTACCACAGTCTAATTGAATTAAAAAATGGTCTTGATTAATCAAGACCATTTTTCATTTTTTGGATATAAATTGCTTTTAAAACCTCTTCACGTCTTTTTACTGACGGTTTAACAAATTCTTGTCTTTCTCTTAATTTTTGAATTTGTTTTGTTTTTTGAACTTTACTCTTATAGACTTTAAGAGCGGTTTCGATGTTCTTATCAATTTTTACTATTAACATAATATATAAGTATATTAAAAATATACATAAAATATTTTTTATTTTAAATTTTTTTACTTATTTTTTATATACACCATAAAACATAATAATATGATATGAAATAATGAAAACAGGTAAGTATATCTCTTTAGGAGAATACAAAGAAATTAAAATTGGATATGGGACAGTAGACTTTAAAAATTTAAAAACAATTTATCTCAAATTAAATTCTTGGTTACAACCAAAAGACGATGATGATTTTGATACATCAATCTTTAAAACAAGAAGGGTAATAAAAGAGATTATATATAACTTAAAAAATGAAAATTTTAAACCTCAATGTATTGTCGATTTAGATGTTAAAACTAAAGGTATTAAAATCGAAAAAAGGTCATTTATGAATTTAGAAATTACATTATTCATTGAGAAGCCGTTCGATGTTAAGTCAAAGTCAACAAAGCAAATGGTTAAAAATATAGTCGAAAATGTAATTGATTGTGGTTTTTCTGACAAAAACCTATTTAACTTCAATAAAAACAAAAAATAAACTTATATATCGATGTATTTATATGGTATAATTACTATAGTAAATGAAGATATTAGGACCTAATGAAACCGGCAAGGGGATATTAATTGAGTATGATGCTGGTCATGTTTCTCCAGAAGATAATAAGAAAATAATTTCTGAAATGAAGAATATGGACTTCTCTGAAGACCTTATTCTTTATGCCGTTTTACAGAAATTCGATACTCCGAATAAAAATGGTAGAATATATCCAGAAATCTTATTAAAGAGAGAAAACGAAAAATACCAAAATCTTATTAAAAAGGGTGGAGCATTAAATGAATTAAATCACCCATCATCATCACTTATTGATTTAGATAGAGTATCACATTCTATTCTTGAAACATGGTGGGATGGTAAAATGTTAATGGGTAAGATAAAACTATTCACATCACCAGGTTGGAAGAAGATGGGTATAGTATCTACCAAAGGTGATCAAGCTGCGATGTTAATCATGAACGGAGCAACTTTAGGTATTTCCTCTCGTGGAGTTGGTTCACTTAAAAATGTAAAAGGTCAAAACATAGTTCAAGAAGATTTTGAATTGGTTTGTTTTGATTTAGTATCGTCACCATCTACTCCTGGTGCATACATATTCTCAGACCCATCTGAAAGAGATCAATATCAAGAATCATTAGAAGAAAAACCTATTGTGGACGATAGAATGAAGAAATTGATGGGAAATTTAGATAGATTTTTATCCAAATAAAAACTTTTATTAGGTTTTTAATAATAACAGAACGATTTTTTTATAAAATCATAATATTTATAGAGTAATAAAACAAATCAAATGACTGAAAAATCAATTTTAGAACAAGCATTACTTCAAGTACAGACACTTGAGGAGGCAGTTAAGCAAAATGCAAAAGGTATACTTGCTTCTACTATGAAGGAAGAACTTAATGGATTGCTAAAAGAGTCAGAAGAAGAGGGAGAGGTTAAAGAAGAAGTAGAAGCAACTGAAGAAGTTGTTTCAACTAACGAAGAATCTCAAACTGAAGAAGAGGAAAAAGATATGTCAGAACAACCTGAAGACGAAGCTGGTGACGAAGAAGAAGACGAAGCTGGTGACGAAGAAGAAGGTGGTGATGAAAATACAGACGACCTCGATAATGAAGATCCAATGAAAGACGTTGATTCTATGGATTCTATGGGCGGAGAAGATTCACCTATGGATGATATGGGTTCTGACGAATTACCATCAGATGATGATGTTATGGATATGACAGGTGCTTCAGATGATGAAGTTCTTAAAGTATTCAAAGCAATGAAACCTGAAGATGGTATTGTAGTTAAAAAAGACGGAGATGATGTTTCATTGGAGATGGACGGTGATGAATACATCATCAAACTTGATGAGGAAGGATCTGAAGAAGAAACTAATGAAGAACCTATCTATGAAATTGAGTTAGATGAAGAAGAAAAGGAAGTTGAGGCTTCTGAAGGTGAAGATGAACCAAAAGAAGTTGAGGCTTCTGAAGGTGAAGATGAACCAAAAGAAATCGAAGCATCTGAAGCAGCAAGAACATTCGCTAATGATGTTAGAACTCCAGCTAACCAAGGTAAAAAATTCAAAGCTGGTCGTCATGAAATGAATGAAGAAGTTGAAACATTGAAAAAACAAAATGCTGAATACAAAAAAGCATTAGTTCTTTTCAAGGAAAAACTTAACGAAGTTGCAGTTTTCAATGCAAATTTAGCTTACGCTACTCGTTTATTCACTGAACATTCAACAACAAAACAAGAGAAATTGAATATTCTTAAGAGATTTGATTCAGTTTCAACTATGAATGAATCTAAAAATTTATTCACTACAATTAAATCTGAATTGGATACTAAAAAACCAGTTACAGAATCGATAGTTGAAAAAATCTCTTCAACCCCTCAAAGTTCAAGTTCTAAAGAAGTATTGGCTGAGTCAAAAGCATATGAAAATCCTCAGTTCAAGAGAATGAAAGATTTGATGGGTAAAATAAAATAATAAAATAAAAAAAAATAAAACCAAAATTTAAAAAAATGGGAGCATTATTAGAATCAGGTATGGTTGGTAACATCGGTCTTAAGCACCTTCGTGTTATCAAAGAAGATACCATTAAAAAATGGGATGACTTAGGATTCCTTGACGGATTAGACGGTCACCAAAAAGATAACATCGCGCAATTGTATGAAAACCAAGCGTCTTATTTAATCAACGAAGCAGCAGTTTCTGATGCTTCTGGTTCTTTCGAGACTGTGGTATTCCCTATCATTCGTCGTGTTTTCTCTAAGTTGTTAGCAAACGACATCGTATCAGTACAAGCAATGAACTTACCAATCGGTAAATTGTTCTACTTTGTACCTAAAATTCAGGAAAGAAACGCTGGAGCACACTATGCACCATTCGGTTATCCTAACACAACTGATGCAGTAACTGCAGGTTATAACACATCTGAGCAAAGAAGTCTTTATGACAGATTCTATGAAGAAGGAGATGATGCATCTGAAGGTCTTTTCGATTATTCAAAAGGTTCATTCTCTAACGTATCATTAACTGGTACTTCTCTTCACTCATTCTCAAATGGTGATGCAGGTAGTGCAGTTATTTACGCAACAGGTGACACTTTATCAAGTGTTATTTTGAAAGTAACTGGTTTCACTAAAACTGGTCAAGGTAAATTAAAAGGTGCAATGGGTAATGAAATGGATACTGAAGAGTTCTTAGCTTCATTACAAGTTTCTTCTGCACAAGTTCAGTCTGGTGCTTCATTACCATTCAACATCGTAACTCAAAAATACGGTAAAGGTATTGTTGAGTATGGTCAAAAAGGTGGTTCTGGTTTAAACAGATTTGATGATATTTGTGACGAAGAAGGTGCAATCTACTTAAACGTAGACCTTCAAACTTACTCTCCAAGTGCAGGTTTCTCTAACCACACTGTAGCAGGTTCAACTTTAATTGGTTCTGACTTCGTATTGTCTTATCGTCAATATGATACTCTTGAATTCGAAGAAGAAATCGGTGAAGTATCTTTCGACTTATCTTCTGTAACAGTTTCTGTTACTGAAAGAAAGTTAAGAGCTAGCTGGTCTCCTGAATTGGCTCAAGACGTTAGTGCATTCCACAACATCGACGCTGAAGCTGAGTTAACAGCATTGTTATCTGAGCAAATCGCAGCTGAGGTTGACCGTGAAATTTTACGTGACTTACGTAAAGGTGCGGCTTGGAAAGCTAAATGGGATTACAATGAGTGGAAATATGGTGGTACTGGTGGTGCTACATTAGTAGGTTACACTCAAAAAGACTGGAACCAAACTTTAATCACTAAGATTAACCAAGTTTCAGCTCAAATCCATAAAACTACTTTGAGAGGTGGTGCTAACTGGATCGTAGTTTCTTCAGAAGTTTCTGCAGTATTCGATGATTTAGAATATTTCCACGTTTCAAACGCAGGTCCTGAGCAAGATCAATACAACATGGGTATTGAGAAAATCGGTACATTAGCTGGTCGTTACCAAGTGTATCGTGATCCTTACTTCCCAGCAGGTAAAGTATTGATTGGTCATAAAGGTAAATCATTATTGGATGCTGGTTACATCTACGCTCCATATGTACCTTTACAATTGACTCCAACAATGTACAATCCATTCAACATGACTCCAATCAAAGGTATCATGACAAGATACGCGAAGAAAATGGTTAACAACCGTTACTTCGGTGTAATCGACGTGAAAGGTTTAGCTACATTTAGCTTGGACACTTTAAGATAATAATATCTTAATATAGTAAAAGACCCTCGAGAAATCGGGGGTTTTTTATTTTTGGTATATTCCGAAATACTTTGTATATTTGTAATTATGAGTGAAAATACTGATTATAGTAAACTTAGACTTGATGTCCTTGAAAAAATGATATACCAAAGAGGTATTGAATGTAAAATGAAAAAGGACGAGATGGTAAAAATGTTAAAACTATATGATGAAGGGAAATATGTTGAACCACTAAGAGAAACAATTTACATTAAAGAAGATGGTGGTTTTAATGTTGGTATAGATTTAAGAAATAGAGACCACTTATTACAAGTAAGTAAATTGTTAGAAAAAAAAGAAGGTAAATCGTTGAATAGATATTCGGATGATAGAATATGGTATTGGACCCCAAATAAATTAATATGAATTGGACAGAATATTTTTTAGGATTGGCAGAACAAGTTAAATTGAAATCCAAAGATAAATCCACACAAATAGGTGCTGTTATCGTTGGAGAGGACAATGAGGTACTTTCTACGGGTTATAATTCTTTTCCGAGAGGAATGGATGATTCAAGGGAAGAACGTCAGGAAAGACCTGAAAAATACTTTTGGTTTGAACATGCCGAAAGAAATGCAATTTATAATGCTGCACGTGTTGGAACACCGTTAAAAGGTTCAACAATTTATTTAACATCGGGATTACCATGTATGGACTGTGCGAGAGGTATAGTAAACAGTGGTATTAAAATTGTGTGGTGTAAAACTGTTTGTACTACCAAAAATAAAGAAAAATGGGAGGAGTCACAATCAAAAAGTTTACAACTTCTTAATGAGTGTGGTGTACAAGTTCTGTTTTATTGATTTTCTTGACTTTAACGGTCAGATTTCCCGTCCCCTTAATGATTCTATGGTATTCACCCTCAGGTATGAAAATAGGGGTGTTTTTTTCAATTTTAATGGGTAATTCATTATCCATTTGAAATAACCAATCGGTCTCTCCTTCACAAAGAACAATTCTATCTTCATTATCGAAATGCCATTTTAAATCCATTTCAGATAAATCTTCCGAAAATGTTCTAACATGAAATCCGTCTTTTAATTGTTCTTTAAATGGAAACTTTGTTACCATGGATTTGAGGATTTGATTCCCAATGCCTTACGATATCTTGAAATATTACAACTCCAATATCCTGCGGTTGTTCTATCTTTCTTTTGTGAACATTTGTGACGTGCTCTAAATGATTTGGCAGCTTTCTTATTTGAACTTCTTACTCTTAAATTAGGATCACCGAAAGTTACTTTTTTAATTGTACCTCCTGGTGTTTTAACATATACCGCAAATTTCTTTGGTCCACCAGGCGTTCTAAATGGTTTATTTAATTTAACGTTACGACCTCTATGTTTCGCTTCAACCAAATATTCTTCTTCACCTTCTACAAATGGAACATCTAAATAAACTTCTTCTCCCTCATATATTCCTGTTTCACCAATATTTGTTTCCAACATTTCTTTGTCTTCACTATCAACCTCAATAAACCCTAAATTTACATTTGTTCTTGCCTCGTTGAATAATTGAAAAAATTTATCAGAATACACTCTGTAAATGTTTTCTAACAATGGTTTGTCATTACTTATATGAAATAATAGTCCTTCACTTAAATTCACTTTGTTTTCAGATAAGGTTGTTAATTTTGGACCATTCTGAATTGTTTTAATATTATCAATTACTAAATTAATTGTCTTTTCTTCATCGAATCTCGTCATAGTTGGTTTATTACCTTTACCAACTTTTGGTTCCTTTTTTTCTGCACGTCTTTTTTGTGTGGTCATTGCTTTCTTCTCTTTTTTATCATATGAAGATGCAATTTTTGGTGTCTCTTTTGATACTTTTTTTGAAGGTCTACATTTTGGATATGATTTACCGTCAGCATCTTTTCTACCGCAAGGTGGATGTTTTCCATCTACTTTTTTAGACACATCAACCCATTTTTCTTTAAACCATCTTCTAAGGTCTTCTTTTAAAACCTCTCCATTCATTATGGATTCCTCAATGTATTTTAAATCTTCTTCGTTTACAAGTATTTTCATGACAAATTATTTTTTACATTTTCTCCATCCACCACCTTTGGATTTGTAATTTTTCGCCGCCCAACCATTTGCATATGCTGACGGGTAAACATCAAACTTCGCTTTTGCCGCCGCTTTAGATGCTGACCATTTTTCAGGATCAGTCGGACAATTTTTACTTTCGTCTATTTGATATTCTTCGCTTAAGTAAATTTCATCAACTTCTTCATCACCACCGTTAGTTTGATTCATTAAAAAATCGAAAACTTGGTCTAAAAGACTTTTCGCTTCGGCGATGTGGTCTTGAGCCCAATCATGTTCTTTAAGTATGTTATCGATTGTATCATGATTTTCGTTCATTAATAACTCACATTGTCTTTTCATCTGTTCAATGTTACCAAAGAACATATAGTTTTCATGTTCAGGGTTTGCACCTTCACTAACAGCTTTAAGGTGTTTTTTTATAATTTCATTTAAATTCTTCATAATATATAAATATTTTACTTTTCTGACACGATTTCAAATTTTATTTCATTTTCATAGAAAATTTCCTCAGAATGTGTTTTACCTTTTATCTCAATAAAATATTCTCTTGGGATATAGATTGATGTATCTAAAGTAAATGAATTTTCATTTGTATTGTCTATCTGAGTCCAATCATGTACAATAACATTAGTTCTACCTTCTTTTATGTACATCCTGTAATACACTTCTTCAAAAAGAACAGGTTTAGATGAATTGATTGATTTAAAAGTTATGACAACCTTTCTATTTTCACCTCTCACTATTTTTTCACTTTGTTTAATACCAAAAAATTGAATAGCATATCTTTCCAATTCTCTTGGATTTTCACCTATACTATAAAGTGTGGTATAAGGTTTTGGGACGAATCTTTGTCTAACATCTGATATTGAAACTCCATCGATTAAAAGGTTTTTCCATTTGTCAAAGTAGAAACGTTTTCCATCACAAATAACACCATCCAAACCAAACGTTACTTTGTAAACACCTTTTTTAATTTTAGTGGTTTCTAAATTTGATAATCCTAAAACCTCGGATCCATTACTATCTAAAATATCGACAGTTGGATTTGTATCTAAATCGTAGAAATTTGTCCCCTTAGTAACATATAGATATAAGTTTTGATTAACTTTTTCTATGAAATTTAATCTATTATCATCTATCCTATCTTCAAAAAATGATTCTACATATGGTTCGAAAAAGGTTTGAGTGTACTTTGTAAAAAATGCAACAGATTGATCAACTTCTGCTTCAATATCTTGATATAAGATAGCGAAAGCTAATCCTAAACCATGGTTAGTTGAACCCGTTAAAATACCATTAACATAATCCGTTATATCAATATTGATATCTTCATTACCGTTATCAAAATGAATTGTTTCAACAATATTAGGTGAATTTGAGTATACGCCTTCTATTGACCAACTATTAAGAGTTGTTCTATTAAACCAGTTTGATGGTCTCTCATCAAATGTTACGTTACCGGTTGTAAAATCATAACCACCATCTTCGTAATCAAAACCAAGACCTTCATCCCAAAATTCAGGAACTTCAAATAATATTAAATCAAAAGAATTGGTTCTTTTTCTACCTGTACCTCTTTTTGCACCTAAAAATGTTTCGTCACCGAATATTGTGTTGGTAAGATGTAACTTATGTGTGGTTTCAGGGGTGATTACATAATCACCATTGTTTATCTTTGTTTCTAAATCACTAAAATCTACTTTAAATAAAAATTTAGAAAAACCACTACCATAGAAAATCTCGGTAGTAGGGTTTTTGGCCGTGTTTACCTGAGAATTTTTAATTATGGTATTATTTTTTTCAAAATATGAACGGAAATATGACATCTTTTTTATTAATAAATATCAAATTAATTGATTCGGATTGACCCATTCAGTAAATCGTTTCTCATCGTTTCAATTAATTTAACCAATTCACCATAACTTTGGAATTGGTCAGTTTTTACAAAAGGACCAACAACATTGTGTTCGTGTTCAAAAAGAACCGATATAATTTTTTCTAAAAGGTTTAGTAAATTTTCACCTCTAACCAATGAGTATGTATTCGGATCAATTTTTTCAATATAATCACTTTGTGATAGTTCATATTTACTTAATTTTTCAAAAGGAACTAATTTTTCTGTTTTATTGGTATCTGTAGAAAGAAAATATATTTTATCAGACTTTAAAGAAGAGAAAGTCTGCTCATCCGATTTTTTGTTAAAAAACGCTTTCTCTTTTTTCACTTTTTTTGTGGTAACAGAGGGTTTAACATTTGCGGTAGAAAAAATTAGACCACTTTTTGGTCCGATACCGTAAATTGAGATTGACGATAGGATGTTTTTTTTCAATGCGATTTCTTGTGTTGTTCCAGTTTTTGTTACCAAACTCTCTTTTGGTCTAAAAAAGAAAGGATGTAAATCGTCTTTTCCGTATAAAGAATTAATTTCTTTTAAATTTTTTTCATGTAACGTATACATAAAATCTCTTATTTCACTAACAAGAAATGTATAGTTATCTGTCGAAGGTAAAACTACGGTATGTGTTGGTGATGTACCATCACCTTCGATGTTTATTAATTTTAATAATGTAGAGGGTATTGAACTATTTTCATTAAAATTATTTGTTTTAGTGATATCACCATACGCCTTAGTTACTTTGTAAACAAAAAATCGAATTGAGTGTGGGGACGAAATTGATGTCACACCCGAACTATTAACAATATCATATTCTACTATATGATTAATATCCTTTATCTCAACTAAGTTCTCTTTTTCTTCTGTTTTCTTTATCTCCATTTTGTGTGGAAATTTTTTCAAAGTCAAAACAGAACTTTTTTTAGACATTATAGGATAAGAATAAATGTCATTTCTATCTTTTGAGTTGGCTTTTTCTTTTGATAAAAGTTTACCACCTCTAAGTTGTAATCCGTTTTCAGTAAAAATTAAATCTGAACCATATTTCCCGTAAATTCCAAAGTCAGTTTTTTCGGCAATAGAACCAATTGAAACTTTTTTACGATAGTTTTCTTTATCGTCGAATAAATTTGGTTTATGTTTAATACTGACACCATATGTTGTATTAGTTGTTTGTGGTGAGAAAGTTTGGTCATTAAAATTATGAACTGTGGTAAATGGACCGGCAATATATTCTACGTTCACATTTTCTTTGTCAGCATTATAGTTAATGATTTTTACCGCTTGATCAATCTCAGGTATAAAATTAAAATTGGTTGGTAAAAATGGATTTGCAACAAAAATATCTTTGTCTGAAAATGGTTCGTAAGTCTCAGCCTTTTCTTTTTCAGATACATAATCAGAAAATCTTACGACGCGTATTCTCCCTAATCCTTTAGGGTCCCTATTTTCAATACAAATACCAATATCAATTATTTTCATTATTTTCTTATTCTTTTCCCGATTTCTTTGTTTATTGTGTTATACATATTTTCAACGGTTTCCAAATGTCTTGTTAAATCAACAATTAAAATTTTTGTCTTTTCAAATTCATCATGTAATATTTCCATTGTAGAGAATAAATCTTTATTTGATTTATTTTCCACATCACTACATATCTCAATTATTTTATTTAACTCAATCATTTTATAACTGTTTACCCACACTATTCAAAATACCCGGTGGAATTACAAGTGGTCCAACCGGTGTTGGAATTATCATTTCTTTATTTGTTACTTTAATAAAAGAATTAGTATCAATTTCTTCGGTATTACCATCAATAATTGATTTTATTATAGTTGGTAAATTATTATCTTCACCAAAAATTGGTCCTAACGATATACCTGCTCTTTCAAGTCTTTCTGAAATATTCAAATAGGCCCTATCTTGACTATATCCTGGTAACTTATCAGACAAACCAAGTAATATACCTGGTATACTAATTGGTGAACTAAGTGATAACGCCATTTGTATTGAAGATAGTATTGCGTTGAAAATTGCAAAACAATTGTCAATACCTTCCTCTAATATTTTTGTTAGTAATGCAATCAACGCCGTGATAATTACTACGTATCTTTTATACTTGTTTTTAAGGATTTTTTTAACGATTTTCATTACGAAGGCCAATAAATCTACCTTAATCAATTTCCAAAATTCTCTAATAAATAACCAGAACAAATCTTTAACAATTGCCCAAAATAATTTACTTAGGTTTTTCATTGAAGTCAATATATCTACAACTTGATTTGCAGTTAACTTTAAGACTTTATACATTAATATAATCGGTAAGAAAAACTTTGGTGTAAACACCGACATTACCAATGCTTTTGGTAAATTAAGAATAAAAAGATTTAATATGTTAAGATTAAATTGTACAGCCGGAATTGAACTATCAGATTGTTCGAACGCATTTGTTGCAGCTCTATTTAATGTTGAATCTACTAAGTCATTTAAGTTCTTTTTATAACCTAAATAAATGAAATCTTCTAACATAGTTTTATCAACAGGAACCTCAAAATTATTACAATCTGTAAATTTTAAAACTTTTCTATATCTCCCATCTTCATCATCCAAATCAATTCCCTCAACATCGTCAAAATTGAAATATAATTCAATATCTTGATCATTCTCATCGAATAAATCTACAGGAGTTTGTTTTGATAAATCATTTCTATCTGTGGGTGTTCCACATATTGCCATTAATTTACTTAATAGTCTATTTAAGTGTGTCATACCCTTTTCAAGTAATGGGTGAGTTTCTCCACTTTGGATTGTCATCAACATAGATGTTTTAACTATGTGTTCGATATCGGGTAATTCTATCGATGAATAATAATCATTAAAAAATTCTTCTACTTTATAAGGAACTGTGTTTGACAAACCTGAAACTGTCCATTCTTGTGTATCCCCCGACCAATTCATTTCGAACATTGAATTTCCCGAAGGAGTTCTCATATCAAAAGTTGTTCCACCAAATGATTCGTACAACTCTCTATTAACTTTTAATTTAGAAGTAGAACCAGTGGTTGGTTCATACACAATTTGGCCAGTTGCTTGTGTAGGGTCAACTGATAAAACATTTAAAAAATCAAACTCATTAGGTTTTAACTTTAAAGAATCTACAGTAATTGTTTGATCGGTACCACAAATTCCATCTGATGCAAAAAAATGTTTTTTTACATTTTCTAAAACAATATCTTTAGATTGTTCTAAAACTTTTCGAGTTGATGTTTTAGCGTGTTGTTTTAATCTTTTTTTAGAAAAAAGTTTTGTTGGTTCATTTTTTTTACTGTCGTCGTTTGATTTGTCGTTTGAACTTAGAATTGAATCAGATATATCTAAAAGTTCATCAAAAATATTTTTTTTGTTGTCAATTTTAGTTTTTCTTTTCTGTAAAAAATCATCTAATTTTTTACCAAATAACTTATCGGTAGATGGTAAATCTTTTAAATAAGTGTCGTACAGATTGTCAACAGCTTTTTTAGGGTCATCATTAATTTTTTTGATGGCCTCAATTTTAGATTTAAGTTTGTTTTTGGTGTCTTTTGCCTTACTCATTATAATTTATAGTTTTCTCCTGATTCTGTTGAATCGTCACTTAACATTTTATCCAGAAGAGCTCTATCTTCATCTGTTAAATCTAACTTACCAAGAGGCATTTTACCACCCGCGCCTGATGTTTGTTTAAGAAGAACACTTTGTAGTTTAACTAATGAAATTTTCTTTTCAGTACAGTCATTAAGAATCTTTTGTTGTTCTTTAATAACAGGACCAATCACACTCATATCTTCAGCGTCTTTCATGAAAGACATCATTTTCCTCATTATTTGAGACGCCGTATTTCTATTTTCCACCACATCATTGTAGATTTCTTGCATTAACGCTAACGCCGAATCCACATCAAGTGAAATAATATTTTTTCTTTCTCTTCCCATAACAATAAATAGAATTAATCTAAAAATCCACCAATAATACCATCATAGAGTTTTCGGTACTTTTTGATTGAAATCCTAATTTCTTTGGTGCTTAGTGATGTCATTTCTCTTAGAGACAATAATATTAGATTTTTATTGAATTTGTTTCCGTCACCAACTTGAAAGATTTTGTCGAAGTTTCCAAAAATTTCTAATAACGCATAACCTAATTTTTCCTCATTCTCTGTTAAATCCTCATTCTCAATAAACTCTTCTAAATCCACCGTTAATTTTACAATAACATCTCTATAGTCTATAGAATAGTCATCCATTGTATAGGATAATTCGTAACTATCTTCAATTGAGGAAGATATATCGTCATAAGAAATCTGACGATTTTGTTCTTTGGTGTCTTTTTGTATTGCACCCATAAGATAATTCTTACAGATTGTACCAAAGTAAGAATATGCCTTATGATTTTTTGTATGGTCGAATTTGTTAATTTTAGTTAAAAGAAATGACATGGTATCATCATGTATCTCTTGAAATTCCAAATCTTTCCTGTAAAGTTTATAACGTCGAATAATTGATTCGACCATTATAATTAGGGGTTCACGTAAATATTCATTGAATATCTTGTTTCTTTCTGCCTCATCACTACTTTCTAAGTAATTGACTACCGCCTTCTCTTGATCTTCCCCAAAATATATTTTTTGGGTTCTTTTTCTTGGCATTTACGATTCAACATATTTTATATCGCGTTTATTTTTAAAGAAAAACTCCTTTTTAGCCGAATCTAACCAAAACTTAACCTCGTCTTCAGATAACTTTGTTTCTTCATTGTTTTTATATTTCCAAAATAATGAGTCTTCTCTAAAGTTAACATGTTGATAACCTATTTTAGGTACAGTCATAATTTTAATACCATTATGAGTTAATCTTAACAATAATTCATAACTAAATGTAAGTTTTACATTTTCTTTAAACATTCCATTTTCTTTAATGACACTGGTCCTAAAAAGACCTCCACTTGTTTGATAATTTTGATAATCCAATAAAACCTCATTATCAATAAATCCTTGTTTTTCTGTAAATCCATATGCCCAAGCCGATTCATTAGTAAAATTGATAAATGTACCTTCTACATTTACGTCTTTAACCACCGGTAAAAAAACATCCACATTCGGGTTTTCTTCGATATATGAATTCATAGATTTTAACCAAACCTTCTTAAATTCATCATCCACTTCTAAAATTGAGAACCATTCTGTATCACATTTTGTGATACCAAGATTTACTTGTGAACAGAAATCAGTGTCACCATTATTCTCAACAAAAACAATTTCTAATTTTTGTGATAGGTTTTGTAATTTATCTTTAACATCTTTTGGTGATACAATTAATAATGTGATATCATTATGAAAATCTTCAATAGAAGATAATGCATTTTTTAACATAACATCATATTCATCATCGATTGTGTGTAAGGGTAAGATTATTGATATTTTTTTCATGATACTTCTTCTACTTTTAATTTTTCTAATGCGTTATTGATTGTTTCAATTCTTTTGTTTCTAAATGAATTAAAGATTGATAATATATTATTTTCAGTTAATGATTTTGAATAAGGTAAAAGGGTTTCATTCATTTTTTCTTTTACTTCATCATTTAATTCAACTCCTTCTAACCAAGCTAAGGTGTATGTTCCTAATAAGTCGACAATTTTATTTGTGTCATATGTCCACATACCGTTTTCAGATAACCAATCAGGTTCAGTACTTGGTATTTTACCAATTACGGGTACACCACATTTCATAGATTCTAATGGGAATGTACCGAATGTTGATTCATCATCAATCCAAACAGAAACAAAACACTCTTTTAATGCTGTTGAAAACTCTTCATAAGTCATTTGAACCATGTCTCTAAATGTAACCCATCTTAAGTGTGGATATTTCAAATAGAATTCAGAAATAATTCTTCTGTGAACAACACGATCTCTACAACTAATTGCAATAAATGGTTTTTGTGTTTTATCCGATACTGAGAAATTATCTTCAATAATTGGTGGGATGATGTGAACTAAGGATTCAGGAAAAATTTCCGATATATATTTTTTTGATGATTCTGTTGTTGTTATAACTTTATCAAAACCATAGTCTCTCCATCTGCTTCCAACTGGTAAAGTTTCAAAAATATAATCTTTTTGTTGTACCAACATTACTTTAGTACATTTTACGTTTGAAACTTGTTGTAGTACATTAGAATAATATTCAGGAACAACAAGAACATCATCAATCTTGATTTCTACTTTGTCATCTTTTATAGAAACCACATCAATACTTTTGTATTTGTCACCTAACCAATGTTCAATACCACCGTAAGTGTTATCTTCAACTAAAATTTTGGTATTAGTTCCATTTTCTTTTAATGTTAGTGCCAAATCGTAAATGTATTTTACAGATGCACGTGGGTTATTTTTTGTATCATAAGTCAAAAAATAAACAGTATGTTCACTATTTTCTAACCTACCTAACGCTTCTTTTAGTTTTTCTACGTTCTCGTTGTTTTTACTCATCTTCTTCGATTAAAATATTATTTTTTATTAATGTGTTAAAAGCTAGTCTAAAAGATAATGTTGTATCTTTTTGACCGAATGGACCCATATCTTCATCAGTTTCGTCAAATTCATTTAATACTCTTTCAATACACATTTTTAAAATTTCATACATGAATATGTTTATTTCTGTTGACTCGGTACCATCTTCATCTTTTATAAGGTTTCCGGTTCTACATCTTGAGGTAACTGCTTCGATGTCGATGTAGTAGTATTTTCCAAAAATTTCAACCATGGTTCTTTTATTTCAGTTAATTTAGTTATTTCTTTTTGATGTGTAAAGTGTTGATTATAAGTTGTGTTAAATTTTATAACATCTTTTTCTTTTGGACAAGACTCAATAATTTCTTTAGCGTCTGTAATCCACACATCACACTTATCCCATTCGGATTGAACATCTTTAGATTTAATGAATTTTATATTGTTTCCTAAAAAACCATTTTTTGATAAGAAAAATAAAGTTGCTGGTTTAGATTTACCCAATTCATTTAATCCTACTAATGTAAAGTTGTGTTCAGGATTATCATAAATCATTTTATTTAAATCTGTAAATGTTGTATGATAACTTATACCGGCGTGACCGAAAATTTCAATTGGGTATTCAATATAAAGAAAGTATTCAAATTCTTCAGGTGATTGAAATTGATATGACAAAAGGATATTGTCATTTTGTATTGGTTCGATTACATTATATTCAAAATTATTTTCAGATTCAAATTCAGAACTTAAATATGCATCTTTATAATGGTAATCAAATTTTTGAATAGTGTTTCTTAAAACACCATCAATGCTTAAAAATATTTCCATGATTAAAATATAATATGATTACTTTTATAAGTAAAGGTTAATCATATCTTTCTAAAATTTTTCCGATGATTGGGTTTCTAACAATATCTTGACTACCAAATTCAAAAACACCAATACCGTTTACGTCCGATAATCTTTTTTTGGCGTCGTATAGTCCTGATTTTGTTTTGTCTTTAAATTTATCAGATTGTTCCAAATCACCTGATAGGAAAAATTTCGAATTGAATCCTATACGGGTTAATAGTAGTTTAATTTGTGCAGGTGTGGCATTTTGAGCCTCTTCAAAAACAAGAATAGTGTTATCAACATTCCAACCTCTCATATAAGCCAACGCAGCAATTTCAATAAAACCCTCATCTTTTAATCTTTCTCTTGCCTCTTTACCAATTATCTTATTTAGAAGATAATATGAAGGATAAATGTATGGATCTAATTTTTCTTCTAATCCACCAGGTAATGAACCTAATTTTTCTTCTGCCTCAACCGCCGGTCTAACAATTATAATTTTTTCATATTTGTTATTATCATCATAAAGTAAATCGATTGCTCTTTTCATTGCAATATAAGATTTACCAACACCAGCGGGACCAAAACATAATGTAATTTCATTTTGACCTAAGATGTCCCAATAATCTTTTTGGGATTTTGTTAAAAATTTTTCCTTAGGTTTTCTGATTAACTCTTTAATTCTTTTTTTATTAGGTGTAATCCCTTCTACAATCGTTGTAGTTTCACCATTTAGTGGTTTACTACTTTTAGATGTTTTTCCTCTCAAAATCTATAAGTTTAAATTGTTTTTTTATTCTGATAAATATCCTCTACTTACCAGTTGAACCAAATCCACCACTACCTCTTTCAGTATCACTCAAATTCTCATCTTCAACAAAATCTATTTGCGGATATGCCAATAACATGATTTGAGCTCCTCTATCACCAATATTATATTTTCTTTCACCATTGTGTGTTTTCTTGAATGTTGCTTGTAGTTCTCCACGATATCCACTATCAATAACACCAACACAATTTGTTAAACTTAAATCGTATTTTCTAACTGATGATCTTGGGAATACTAAACCAACAAAACCGTTAGGTATTTCCATTGCAATACCAAAACCATACGTAATGTCAATTTCTGTTTCAGATAGTATTGATGTTATTGTTAAATCCATACCAGCGTCACCATTTTTCGAATATTTTGGTGTTACAGCATTAGGAGATAGTTTCTTAAACTTTACAATCATTCCTTTTTGAGAAAAGAAATCTGTTTTAATATCTTCATCTAATTTACCTAATAAGGTGTTTAATTCACCCATAAAATTTAAATCGGGATCATCACTTAGAATATTTTTTTCTAAATTTTTTAAATCTTCGATATATTTTTTCAACTCATCATTCTTCATTTGATTTTGTTTTTTTATCTAAAATCCATTTATCCAGTTTTCTTACCCTATCTCTTAAGTCATTATCGATAGGTCTTAAACAACATTCTACGAAAACGTCAGTTACTCTTTGTAGTTCCTCTACAGTAACAGTAACCCCGCTTAATGTCAGATATTCTAAAGCCAATTTACTTTGTGATTGTCTTAAAATCTGAATGTCTTTGCCAAAGAATTCCATTATTTATAATATTCTGGTGTGTTTTTTCTATCAATAATACACTCAATCGGCATCTTTACAACTGAAATACTTTCACTTGATCTGATGTCACCAGCTCTATACTTAGATGCAACAATCGTTGCTTCCTCAACTGATTCTGCTTCAAGAATATATTTTAATTTTTGAAGTCTTGGGTTACCATTTCTATCCATTTGTTCGGTTTCATAACCGATAGTTACTAAATAATGCATGTTTTTTTGTTTTTTAATTGTTTATAATTGATTTAAAGAATTCAATTCTGTCTTTTGTTACATTTTTAAGAGAATACTTGTCTTTAACTGTTTCATATAGTCTGTTACCCAAGTCTTCAACCATGTTTGGATTTTCAACTAATCTTTTCATGTGTTTAGCCCATTCTTTATGATTTTTAGATGGTGGAACTATAAGTGCGTTTCCTTTATCATTAAAATTACCTTGATCTATTGCAGAAACTAAATCTAATGTGTATGGTTTAACTCCACTTGCAATTACGGCTTTTTTATGAAAACCTGATTCAATAATCTTTAATTGGGATTTATTTGAATTAAATTCACTTTCCAATAATGGTGCCAATGAAATGTCAAATAAATTATAATTAAGTGCATATTTTGTGATGTCTCGAGTCCATCTTCTTCTATATGGTTTATTTAAATCATCATATGGTGTTTCTGTAAAAGTAAAAAGGTGTTTTCTATATTCTTCATCTATTACTTTATACTTGTCAGTAAAAATGTTTTCATATCTAAACCAAACTGTTTCAAGTGGTAAAATTTGTCTGTTTCTTTGTTTACCGGTGGTTTTATCAATTTCAGTTACACTTCCTCTTGTATCAAAACCACATAAAACAAATTGAACTTTTTCTTTAAACAAATTATATGTAGATGAAATACCACTTTCCATTATTTGCAAATCATATAAATGAGAGGACCCACCCAACCATCCAAATCTGACCTTTTCTGTTTTTTCTACATTGGGTTTAAATTGTGGTTCTGTTTCATCAACTGCATTTGGGAAAATAAAAACATTTTTTAAACCCAATCTTTCTTTAATAGTATCTGCAAAAATTGGTGTAGTTGTTGATATGTAATCAGATAGTCTTAGAAACTCTACTTTCTTTTTTCCAATTTCATTTACTTTAATCTGTTGATACATTGGATGTTTTGGGTCAACATTCCATAAATCGTCGATATCGACAACGGTTTTAATACCTTTAGATTTTAACCAATTAATTCTCTTAACGTTATCTTCATGTGTTGTTTTATGAATGAAACTATGAAATACAACTACATCATAATTTTCAAAAAACTTATCTTCATCAGGTACATCAAATGAAATATCGACATGAAAATCATCACTATAATTTTCACCAATAAATTTATATGGATCTAATATTCTGTATTTACCAACTCCGTGATTATCAGATGGTATTGCTAATATTCTTATTTTAGACATTATCGTATCATTATATGTCTAAATAATAAAGAAAAAAATTGAAAAAACAAAATGTTACTTGGCTTTATTTACACCAGTAATTTTTCCTTTGAAGATAGAATCACCAACTTTTAACACCAAATTTTCATTAATTGATGCAGTTTGTTGTGCAGTTAAAATTTGATTTAATTTTTCATCTAAAACTTTACGAACCGCATTCTCAATTAAAACAGAAATTGCATTCATGTCCATTCCCTGAGTCTGAGTATTTTGTGATTTTGGAGTTGGTGTAGGTTTTTTTGATAACCCTTCTTGTTCCATTAATCTTTTTGCACCTTTCATAAAATCCATATCCAATGTCTCGTTTAAGGAAATTTGAGGGATTGGATTTTCAATCATTGCTTGTTTTATGGCATCGGGTAATTTAGACTCTTTAATTTTTTGAACACTTGGTTGACCAACAGGTCGTGTTGATGATGTATGGGTTGTTTGTGAATTTGCTAAATCGGCAGGATCACTCAACAATATTGATTCGTTAATGTTACCTGTTTGATAATCACCGTTATCTACTTTATTCATTACTTTCTTGGCGTTTACCAATTTTCTCATTAAATCGTTTTCTGATATTGTACCTTGTGACATTTCAAATCTTTTTTATATTATAATCAATTTATTAAAAACATTAAAGTTTTAATTCTTGTTATTGTCTCCATTAATGGTTCTGTTTCTGATGTAGGTTCTGGTTCATTAGATAATTCAGGTTGTTCATCTGAAACGGTGATATTGTTTTTATTTAATAAATTTGATAGTTCTTTATTTGAATCTAACTCTAATTTCTTTCTTGTTCCTTCTCCAGGTCTTTCATTTTTACCCATCTCCCTTTGAGATAGTTTCCATTCGTTTTCTTTTCTTTTATATAAATCAGAAACAGCGTTTTGATAATCTTGTGTGTTTATGATTTTTTGACCATTAACATCTTGTGGTTTTAATGTTTTAAATACATCACCAACATTGTCTTTTGTTTGTTGTGGTGTTGGTAAAGGTTTGTCATCAGTTTTCGGTTGTGGTAATGGTTCTTTTGTTGGTTTTGTCTCAGGTTTTACTGGTGGTGGAGTTTCTTTTGGTTTAACGTCAGGAGTTTTAGTCCAATCTGATGTAACATATGTTGTAACCATTGGTCCTCTATTAGATTCGGCACCTTCTTTATAACCTGGTCTTTTTGTATCAAATGTTTCATCTGTCAAAACATTAATATTGGACATTCTATCAACAATAAATGTTCTCCAATTAGTTTTATTATATCCTTTTTTTGAAACAGATGGTGGTTGTACATATGCACGAACAATAACATTACCCTTTTTACTTAACCCCATTGCAACAATTTCTGCTCTAATTCTAACACCTCGTTTAACACTATCTTTTTCAGGTTTAGTAGGTCCCGAATAATAAAAAGTAACAGGATTTCTACTTTTGATTGCATCAACAAGTGGTTTGGTCTTTCTTCCGGACAATGAATCTTCTAATAATATGTTTGTTATCTTAAATGTCATTAAAAATCGGGATACCCCTTTGTTATACTATATTTGTTTCTTGCAACAGTTTCAATTCTTGCGTTAATATCTGTTGAAGAACCAATGTTATTACTTAATTCACCTTTACCCTTTTCGTCTCCACTTGAAAGTGCATTTGGATGATTAAGACCATACTCGTTGTTTTTATTATATGTATTTCTACCTAAATTATCTATTCTTGAATTTATGTCAGTTAATCCTCCCACGTTTCCATTATTTTCTCCTTTACCTGGTTCATCACCACTAGATATTGCATTTGGATGATTAATTCCATAACCATTGTTTTGATTGAAACCATTTCTACCTAACAATTCATTTCTTGTTGATATGTCAATAGAACTACCTATTTCATTTTTTCCTTTTAAATCACCATCTGATATGGCATTTTGATGATTTACACCATATCCACTATTTTCATTGTATGTGTTTCTGGTTAAATTTGAAATTCTGTTTTGTATATCAACTGAACTACCTACCTCATTTTTCCCTTTTTCATCACCGTCTGAATTTGCGTTACGATGATTTGAACTATACTGACCACTTGTGTCATATATGTTTTTTGATAAGTGTTCTTTTCTATATTGTTCTGCCAATATCTCTAATTGTGTTGCCATATTATAACATTAATTTTTTAATTCTTTCAACTTGTTCAAATAACCCTAAAGATGTTATTGGTGAAATTGATGTTTTATGTGAATTACTTTTTATTAAGTTGGTTGGTATTTTAAAACTGAATTTTTTACTATGTTTTTTTAAGTGTGAATTTTTTCTTTCTCCTGTAATACCTCCAATTTCATCAGCCTGCTTTTTTGAATCTTTTCTATTACTAACCAAATCTCTTTCACCTTTTAAGTGTTGGTTAGCCCATTTTTCCATTCTTTCACCACCACATAAGTTATATTTTACTAGGTCATTTTTTTTATCCATATTGTTTATGTCATGAATAATTCTTTTTAATTGACCATATTTTACCTTTTTATCGTTTAAGAGTTTTTTTGCACGATGAACCCCATCAACATGTTGACCATTTAAATTCTGTAATGAAGAATTAATTTGATCTAATACGTTTTGAGGAATATTAAAAAAATTATTTTTTAATTCTTTATTCATCGTTTTTTAGGTGGTTTAAAATATCGTTAACACTTAAGTCATTCTTTTTTAAGGTGTTTTTTAATGAATTCAGTTGTTTTAAAACAATTGGGTTAATTTCTTTTACTTCAACACTTTCTTCTTTTGAGACAATATCGTTCGATATGTTCTTTTTTGATAAAATACTTTCAATGTACTCCTCCATGAATTTTTTTGGATTCTCCACCAACCTAACTTTATCATCAGGTAGTTTTTCATCATATCCCATTTGATTCATTCTTTCCTTGGCTTCATCGTCAGGTAATCCTAATTCCTTTTCAAAATGTTTTTCAGCATCATCATAATCTTCATCTTTACCCAAAGTGTCTTTAAAACCCAAGGCTTTACTCATATCCGATTCCGCCCAATATCTTAGAGATGTATGTGTACCGTGAACACCATGTATACCCATAGATCCTCCACCTGTTTTTACAACAACATCAGAAGTTTTTCTTTGGGTAATTCCTTTGGATGCTAAATTAGCCGGTTTTTTTCCTCTCCTAATGTTACCCTTATCATCCACAATCTCTTCAACATCTTGTTCTACTTTATCAGGTATATCATCAAAATCAGTTTTACTCGAAAACTCTTTAGCCCATTTAGACCATTTTTTACCCTTTTTACCACCTTTTGCGGCTTGTGCATAGAAAAACCTTTGTTGTGCCTTCGACGCAAATTTTTCTTCAATCACTTGTTTAATAAAATTATTCATGTAAACAGTTTTTTATATAAATATCAAACAGAGGGAAAGATATTTATAATAATATGAACACACAGAACATTTTAAACTATTTCGGGACAAAATTTACCGTAAAGTTGGATTCTTCAGAATTTTATGACTATGAAATATCAAAAATTGAAGGTGATTATAATACAGATGTATTAGATTTCTCCAATCCGATAACATATTCAAGTCTTAAAATTGATGATAGTTTACAAAATTTTGATTGTGTAAGGGACACAATAACGTTAACTGAATACGATAATCGAGTGAACGAACCTTCGTATCCATATTCAGGATATTCACTAACAATCGATTTTGAAGATTTTTGTAATCAATTAGACATAAATCACAAATACAGAATATTAAATAATGATGTTTATTTATACAAGGACTTAAACGATAAGATCCATTACATGGAGGTAACGGGTTATAATAACCCAATTGACATAAATTCAAGTATGGGTCCAACACAATCATTTATTCTTAATAGGTTTGTTGATGAGTATTTTTACTACAAGTGTAATGAAAAATTAGATACCCCGACCGCATGTTGTGGTATTACACCAAAATATGGTGTTAAACCATGGGCTTATCAATTTATACAACCTGAACCAAATGATTGTATCTCCCCAATTATTAATAGAAGAACCGAAAAGGGTTGGACATTGGATTTTATTTTTAATAGAGAATCTTTACCATGGTCTCAAGGAAGTAAATTTTATTATTTCGGTTCCGGTGGACCAAGTGACTATTCGAGTATTGCAGATAACAGTTTATCTTTCGGTTTTACGTCAGATAGAAGAATAGAATGGACTGCGACAAGATACTCAGGATATTGTCACACTGAAAGTGGTTATACCGAAAGTTATTACGTTGAAACCGGAAGTACTCCACAATTATGTACAACAGGAGAAACTAAAGATTTTAATATAACAATAGTTTTCGACAGATATAAAAGATACACCGACTGTGATTTAGAAAATAAGGGAGGGTGGAATGATATGTTAGGTTGGAGAATTGATGAGTATGAGGATTTAACGGTAACAGCAGTAACAAGTACACAAATTTCTTCATATGAGGAAACTTATGAATTTCTAAATAAAAAATGGGCAGATGAGAGAAACAGAAGATTGGGTACGTTGAAAATTTATTTAAATGGTAGACCAATCTATAAAAGAGAGAATTGGGAGGAGGTCGTTGCATCAAATAGAGGAGTACAACCATTTATTCAATCGTGGGGGGGTTCACAACAAGCGGATATAAATCATAGAGGGGTTTCTTGTTTTAATATAAAATCAATAAAATACTATGAAGAACCTTTAGATTTTGTACATGTTAGACATAATTTCATAACAAGACTAAATCAATATGATTTCTTTATATGTGGTATTAATTGTGAAGACGACCCAATTGCACTCGTAAGTGACGGCTTATTATTAGAATCGGGAGAATATACCTTATCGGAAGACAATAATGTTATACTTTATTAAAATATTTATGTAAATGGCAGGAAAAAAAATATCACAGTTACCAAGCGGATCGTTAGCAAATTTACCGCTTAATGGATTAACACCAGTTGTTCATTCTGGTGTTACATATCAACACAGTTTATCACAACTCAGACAAATACTTGTGGATAGTGGTTCACATCATTTCACAGGTAGTCAAAATATAAATGGAAATATATGGGTTACCGAAAATTCTAATTTTGGTAATAGTCTTAACGATACACACAGATTTACCGGTAGTATTTTAGTAACGGGTTCAGTAAACATCAACGACATAATTTCAACTGAAAAATTATATGTTACAGGATTTACAGTAATTGGTACTCGTACAACAGATTTAGGTAATAATTATACTCCGTTACATGTGGGTTCTTCTGGTAGTATTAACATTACCCATTTTGAAGGTAATAACCAACATTATACTCAAATAAACGTAAAAAACACCAATTCTAGCAATAACGCTAGTTCAGATATAGTTGCAACCGCAGACAATGGATCTGAGACAAATCATTATGTAAACTTGGGTATTAATTCAAGTACATATGATGGTGGATTTGTTGGGTACGAAAATGATGCATACCTATTAAACGTAGGTAAAGATTTATATGTTGGTACTGTTGGTGGAACAAGTCATCCTGCAAAATTAAAATTATTTGCTCAGAATCAATGGGTAGACCCACAAATGACGATACATACAGGAAGTCAGATTACATTTAATACAAACACATTTACTGAGGGTTATATGTATGAATTTAGTGGAAGTCTTAATTTACATAACGAATTAAATGTTAATGGTTCTGTAACAGCGTCTTATTTTATTGGTGATGGTAGTCAATTGACAAATTTACCCGGTGGTGGAGGTTCAGGTTCAACATATGAAGAACTTACATTTAGTGAGTTTTATTCTAATTTAACAGGTTCAACATTGTCACCAGGAAATCATTATTTAATCACAAATTTTAAAACATGTTACGACCAACCTGATTATGACAATAATGGTAACGCAATTACAACAGGTAATTACAAACAAGGTAATGTTACCCCAATACTTGTATTGGCAACTGATGTTGATAAAATTTCTGAATTTGCATATCAACCACAATACTCAGGTGACACAATACAATATGACCCTTATTTTACACTTACAGAAGTCACTTCAGGTGAGGCGTTTGGTAGAATAACCTATAGAGTAGATGATAAAGGTAATGCTTTTGATTATGACTTTAGAGAGGTTTTATTCAAAAGATATAATACACATAGTGCAGATACAATATATACAGGGAAAGTTGATATTGATGGTCTTGGTGTAATGACTGGTGCTGGAACAACCTTTACAAATCATGCAACGGGAAATGTAATAGGTGTTATAAATTCGAATACAGCGTATGGTATAGATTTTTATGAAATTGTTACTATTGATTCAGATACAAGTATGACAGTTACTGGACATACAATTAATCCTATTGTTAATACTTTTTACACAAATAGCACGTCCGAAAGTGGTATGTCCTACAAGAAAAGTAATATCATATCTAACACAGGATTTACTGAATATTATACATTTACCGGTTATGATAGTTGTTTTAACAATACTTGTGGAAATAGAGTAGCACAAACTTTAGATGATGGACAAACCTTCTTGTTATCAAACAACGTATTTAGATCTAGTCCATATATTGACAATTCATTCGGAAGTAATTTTAGAAACAATACTTTTAATGATGATTGTATAAATAACACAATTAGTGGTCAATTCTATAATAACGTTATTGATAATGATTTTGATTATAATACAATATCAGCGGCCTTTAATAACAACATGATTATTTGTGATTTCCAATATAATATTATCCAAAATAGTTTCTTTAACAACCATTTAGGTGATAATGATGGAATGGATTTCAGTGAAAATTTGATTATGGGTCAATTCTATCAAAACATTTACACAGGTTATGATAATTTCACTGATAATATAATTAAAGACAGTTTTTATACTAATGTTATATTTCGTAGTTTTGAAAATAATACAACTAATGGTTTTGGTAACAATGTAATTGAGAATGATTTTAACGAAAACACCGTTGGTACCAGTTTTAATACTAACCTTATCAAAAATACTTTTAGACAAAACGTAATTGGTGATAATGTTTATCAAAATAACTTCTATGCCGGATTTGAAAGAAACACAATCGGTTCCAATAGTTACAGTAATAATTTTTACAACCTTATTTTAAACAACGAATTAGGTAGTGGATTTTATCAAAATACAATCGGAAATTCAAGTAATATAGGTGGTTGGGGTTTCACTAATAACTCATTTGGTAATGAATGTTATAATAATACATTTAGTGGTGATACACATTTTAATACTGTAGGTCATTACTTCAACTACAACAACTTAGGAAATAATTTCTCAAATAACCAAATTGGTAGTTTCTTTAATAACAATATCATTGCGAGTGATTTTGGTTTTGGTGGTAGTATGGAAAGAGGAAATATTATTGGAAATCGTTTTTATAATAATACGGTTGGTGAATATTTTTATGATAATACATTTGGTGATAACTGTTTTAACAATGTGTTTCCTGATTATTTTACAAATAATAGAGTGTCATATAACATGTATAATACAACATTTGCGGATGTTGATAATGGAAATCCAGTTAGAAACAACACCTTTACATTTGGTGAGTTTTCATTGAATTTAACATTAACAGGTGGGTTAGGAGGTAATCCAATTTTATACAGTAATACTTCAGTAAATGTTGTAAATGATGCCGCAAATGGTGGAACATATGTAACATTCTTAAGTGGAGGAACCATAACTGTACAATCAATAATAACATAAACTATTTATAAAATATGGAATTTTTTATTAGACAAGGTGCCACAGATCCAATATTGAAGTTGAGACTTATCGACGACGGAAAAAATGATAAGTCTCAGTTTAATGATTTATTGGAGAATTCTGACATTACATTTGAAATGTTTGATGTTGTTTCTGAAGAATACCATATTTTGAATGGTAATTGTTTGTTAACAACCAGAACAAAAAAATACGACCAAACTACAGATGAATATTATATAACTTATCGATTTACAGAAGAAAATACATCCATCAAAGGTAGATTTGAAGGTATGGTAACGGTTCAGTTTTTAGACACAAACTCAAATCCAACAAACAAGTTAATACTTCCCATCAAAGAAAAACTTTTTATCAACGTAATTTGATAATCTTCATTATTTTTGTTATTATTTATTAGTAATCAAGGCAAATTGTGATTTTGGTCACAAGCTAATGTGTCACTTTAAAAAAAATAATAACATGAAAGAAGTTATCTCTCAGGAAATTATTGAGAATTTCCTTAATGGGTGGGACGACGAGAAATATATCGTCGGGGTTGAATACGATTATCCCACAAACACAATTTACAAAATCATCCAAGACCCTGAACAGGGTAAAATAATCAAAAAGGATTCGTTTACTCCATTTTTATGGGTGGGTGACCTTAGTGGTTTAAATTTTTATAAAAATTCTAAGTCCCAACAAAAAAGGGCGATGTCCACTCACGGTATTGTAATTGAAAAATTAGAAACACAGGGTAACGAACGATTAGAAAATGGATTAAAATATCTTGTAAAGAGTATTAAAAGTTATACCAATCTAACAAGTTTTTTTAGAGAGGGTGGTATTGATCCGTGGAATGAAAATTACAGGCAATATTTCCAAGTGTTATCACCAGTTGAACAATATCTAATAGATAAAAAGAAACGATTATTCAAGGGTATTGATGATTATGGTGGTGTTCATCGTTTTGTATTTGATATTGAGACCACGGGTCTTGAGGCTGATAAGGATAAGATAATTCTTATTGGAGTTAAAGATAATCGTGGTTTACAAAAAACAATATCCGCATTTGGGGAAGACGGTGAAAAGAAATGTATTGAAGAATTTTTTAAAGTAATTCGTGAAACAAAACCAACAATTATAGGTGGTTATAACTCGGCGTTCTTTGACTGGCCCTTTATTTTAAAAAGAGCAAAAATACTTGATGTTGATATTGCAGGTTTAACGGGTATCTATACGCCGAAGGGTATTACGGAAAAAGAAGGAATTCTAAAATTAGCAAACGAAATAGAACCATATACTCAACACATAATTTGGGGTTTTAATATTATCGATATTGCACACGCTGTTAGGAGAGCTCAGGCAATTAATAGTGAAATCAAATCATGGGGTTTGAAATATATTACACAGTATTTGGAAAAAGAAAAACCAAATCGTGTGTATGTTGATGGTGCGTGGATTTCAAAAATTTATCTTGATAATGAAAGTTATTATGTTAATCCTAAAACAGGAAAATATAAAAAAATTGGTGAGCCGGGTACTGAAGGATTATTAGAAAAATATCCGGGAAAATTTGAAGTATGGCCGGGTAGAAAAATAGTAGAACAGTATCTTGATGATGACTTGTATGAAACTATGATTGTTGATGATTCATTCTCACAATCAACATTCTTACTTTCAAAGTTAGTTCCTACAACATACGAAAGAATTGCAACAATGGGTACAGCAACGTTGTGGAAAATAATCATGTTGGCATGGAGTTATGAAAATAATTTGGCAATCCCTACCAAAGACGAAAAACGTGCAATTACAGGTGGGTTATCTCGTTTGCTAAATGTTGGGTATTCTAAGAATATTGTGAAGTTTGACTATGCGTCACTTTATCCATCCATCCAACTTGTGTATGATGTGTTTCCTGAATGTGATGTCATGGGTGTACAGAAGTCGATGTTAAAATATTTCCGTAACATTCGTATCAAATATAAAAGACTTGCCGGTGAACTTGCTAAAACAAATCCTGTTGAGGCTGAAATGTATGACCGTAAACAATTACCAATTAAAATTTTCATCAACGCATATTTCGGTTCATTATCTGCTCCACAGGTGTTTCCGTGGGGTGATATGAATATGGGTGAGACCATTACATGTACGGGTAGACAATGTCTTCGTATGATGATTATGTTCTTTATGAATAAGGGATATAAACCACTTGTAATGGATACGGATGGTGTTAACTTTGAAACACCTGAGAATATCGATAACACTGTTTATATTGGTAAGGGTAACAATGAATTAGTGGAAGAAGGTAAAGAATATAGGGGGATTGAGGCAGATACTGCAGAGTTCAATGATTTATTCATGAGAAATGAAATGGGTCTTGATATTGATTACATTGCACCTGCATGTATTAATGTTTCTCGTAAGAACTACATAATCAAACTTCTAAAGAAAGGTAAAGAAAAGATTAAATTAACCGGTAACACCATTAAATCTAAAAAGTTACAACAATATATTGTAGAATTTTTGGACGAAGGATTAAAACATTTATTAAATGGTGATGGTGTTGCGTTCATTGAGTTGTATTATGATTATGTAACTAAAATTTTTAATAAAGAAATTCCTTTGTCTAAGATTGCTAATAAATCTCGTGTAAAACAATCAGTAGAAGAATATAGAAAACATATTAAAAAAGTTACTAAAGCTGGTTCATTAATGTCAAGACAGGCACATATGGAACTTGTTATGTTAAATGACTATCCCGCTGGTCTTGGTGAAACAATTTATTATGTGAATAATGGTTCTAAAAAATCATCAGGAGACGTTCAAAAAATTTCTAAACCAACTAAAAAACAACAAGAAGAATTTCAACAAAAACATGGCTACCCGATGCCATCAGACTTTATTGAAATCAATTGTTATATGATTCCTGAAAAGGAGATACAAAATAATCCTGATATGACTGGTGATTATAATGTACCAAGATATCTTTCTATTTTTAATAAAAGAATAGAACCTCTTCTTTGTGTTTTTAAACCTGAAATTAGAGAGGATATTTTGATTGAAGATCCTAAAGACAGACAATACTTCACAAAATTACAATGTGAATTGGTTAATGGGTTTCCATTAAAAGAAGACGGTCAAGATAAATTTGATGAGGTGATGACTTTATCTGATAGTGAAGTTTTATTTTGGAATCGAGTAAATAGAGACCCATTCTTCATGTATGTAGAAAATAGTTTGTCACTTGTTGACCAATATTGGGTTGATCACAATAGAAAAGTTGTAAAATTACAAGCTCAAAGTATTAAGAGTAATGAAGATGAGATTATAGAAAACAACGCTCATGATTTTGCTTATCATGCAGTGGAATCTTAAATCACGTTAAATGGAGATACCATTGGTCTATACTTTAATGCCTTATTAAGATTTTCCGCTTCGCTACCTTTTCTTTCAAGAATTTTTTCGGGGCGGAGTCTTTCTAATCTTTGCATTAATTCTTCAACCAATTTCATTTTTTCGTCTTTTGCTTCGGTTAATAAAGATGAATAATCTAATTTAACAGAACTATCGGGAACTTGTAAATCACCCGAGAATTTACCCCAAATTCTTGCCAATCCTTCTTTAGCGTATGCTATAAGATATTTTCTAACCCAGTTTTGTGCGGGTTTATTTAACATATCCCAAGTAAGTGGTGTTGTATCAATATCTGATGGTAATTTAACTACATCTTTGTTTTGATCTAAACAGGTATCTCTGTCCATAGTATCGTAGTACCAATACCAAACACGGTAATTGTTTCTTAAATTTGAGAAATCAAATCTACCACCAGGCACATTATATAAATGGACTAATTTTGTTCCGTTAGGACCCGCAGTAATTCTGTACGTAACATCCCCACCAATTAATCTATTTTTAATATTTCTGTCTTGCATTCTCATTAATAAATCAAATGCTGGTAACATGAAATATGAACCAGAAGTACCAACTTGAGCAAAACCACCCACACCACCGAAACCTACACCACCAAGACCACCAAAACCTCCTAAAAATGGGTCAACGATTGAATCTGTTAGTTCGGCTCTTTGGAACCATAACAATTCATTAATCTCTCTACCCGCAGGTATTGAATATGTTTGTGTTCCTCCCGATAATTCAAAATAATCCTTTTTTAATTCCCAATTACCACCAGCTTGTAAACCAACGATTTTAGAGTATGAGTGAGAATATTGTGTCTCATAATCTAAACTTCTTGTTGTAAATGCTCTTGTTAAGGATTGGGTATCTACATCTAAACCAACCAAACCAGACCATTGTGATTCGATTAACCAATCACTTACATATTGTTCGTATTCGGATACTGATAATTCCATAAATGTGTCCATTTGTTCCTCAGTAAGCTCGATTCCACGAACAGGCATACCCAATAAATGAAATACTTGGGTGTATAATTTCTCTTTTTCAGGTTGTGATATTACAGTAATTGACATAATATTTTGATATATTCTTATAAATAGTTTATATTTGTGAATATGTTATTAGATCAGTTTAGGGAAATATGGAAGAATAGGAATCTTAGAAGTAAGATTAAGGGTGTTATTGACTCCGTGTTACCCCAAGTTGATTTTTCTAAAACAAAAAAATATGAATCAGTAGATGGTAAAATATATGATAAAATATTCGGTCAATTAAGATGGTCATGGATGAACTCAATAAACACAAACTATTCATCCATTTATGAACTAATTGAAGAGATTAATAAAACATCAACTAAATTAATATTATATGATGATTTTATTAGTAAACCCGATGAAACAATTCAATATCTAAAATCAAAACTTTTAGAAAATAAACAAGAGTACTTTACACCTGGCTCCAAGGTTTTTAAAAAAATGTTTTTCATCACACAGTCAACATGGAATCAGGGGACAATATCTGTTATATCCGGCATATATACTATCTCTAAAACATTTAGTATCGAGGATTTTAATTTAGATTATAAAAGGGGTTCCGATGATGATATGAATAAAGGATGTGATTTATTACTTTATTTTGATGGCAAGAAAAACGTTACTCAACATAAAGTCGCAAAACTATATGACAAAGGAACTCATTTCATGTCAACAAACTTTATTTATAACGAATTATCATATCGTAATAGTTTAGATTTGATATCTATAGACACAGGAGAAAAAATTTATCTTTTCAAAAATTCAAATCAAAAACATTTATGTGGAACAAATGAAAAAGGTGATTTTATCATCTATAAAACATTATTAATATCACCACCTATGCATAAAGAAAACAAAGAATTAACAGATTTATTATTAAGATTAAATCAAGTATGTGGAAAGAAAAATATAATTTTTGAATTCGAAAAGAATGAATCCGAAAAAAATTATTTCGAGGATGTTGTAACAGATAATATTAGAACAATTAGATTTTTCTTAAATGATTTAGAGGATAAAGAACTAATTGATAAGATTAAAAAACAAATAGAAGTCTTACAATAATTGTTTTAACAAATCTTGACCGAAAGATTCTGAAAATTCACCATCACCCATTACTTGATCTATAATACCTTTTTTCTTTTGTAAAATATTATAGATTATTTTTTCAATTGTATTTTCAAATACGGGATAGTAAACAAGAACACTATTCTTTTGTCCATAACGATATGCTCTGTCTTCCCCTTGTGAATGGTCTGCTGGTACAAAAGATAAATCATTCATAATAACAACTTCGGCCGCAGTTAGGGTAATACCAACACCAGCGGCTTTAATGTTACCAATGAATACTTTTATTTTATCTTCATTTTGAAACCTATCTACCGAGTCTTGTCTTCTGTCTTTAGACATTCTACCATCAAGAACCACAGATGTCTTCTTGTATTTTTCATGTAACATATCTAATGTCATTGTGAAATTTGTTAACACAATTACTTTTTTACCTTGCTCAATACACTTGTCAATTAATTCACACGTATATGGTATTTTTTCATAAGAAATTAACTGACGTACTTTCATTAGTCGATTAAGGGTTATACTAATAGTATCTTCTTCTTTCTTTTCTTTACTAATTCTTGTAAACTCCTCTAATTCTTCGTCATACATTTTACTAGTCAATTCAAGAAAAACAGGTGTAACGATTTTTTCGGGCAAATCAAGAATGTCTGTTTTCATTCTTCTTAAAACAACATTCTTTGTCCTTTCCCTTAACTCATCTAAATTACTTGCACCACTCGTATTCCAAACTTTTCTATTACCAACTCTAAATTGAAACCCTTTACAATATCTTTTTACATATGTTTGCCAATTTAATGTTAATGGTGAATCAACAATCTTTAATAAATTGAAATAGTTTATTGGTCTTGATGTCATTGGTGTACCGGTTAACAACCAAACTTTTGGAATTTTTTCTAAAACATCATTTAAGAGTCTTGTTCTATTTGCTGTTGTATTTGAGATATAATGTGCTTCGTCCACAATCGCTAACTCAAATCCGGCATTAATTAATAGTTTATAATCATCACTATCTTCACTTTTATCTGTTGTATGATAATTTTTAATAATGTCATAATTGATTATATAAAAATCGAATGTTGATCCCCATTTACGTCCTTCTACAATTAAAATCTTTCTATCAGAATAATTTGAGATTTCTCTTTGCCAGTTAATTTTTAGTGACGCGGGACATACTATAAGAATTTTTCTGGCATTACTTTCTAATGCGGCGATAACGGCAGACGTGGTTTTACCAAGACCCATATCGTCTGCCAAAATATATTTGTCGTTCGCTAATAATTTTTCGATTGCAATTTTTTGATGTTCCATTGGGGGTCTTGATGAATATACTGAATAATCAATAACCCTATTTAACTTTTTTTCTGGTTGAATTACCGCGGCTTTAGGTAACCAAAACGCGGAAAGTTTATCAGATTCTAAAATTTTACCCCAAATATGAAACGCTTTGTCTGATTCACATAATAACTTTTCACACCAAATCTGTGTAGGTGGTGAGGTTAATAATTTTTCGTCCATTAATTTTTCACCAAAAGTCGAAACGATACCGATATTTTTTCTTGCAATTTTTGGTACCGTGTCTTTGTATTTCAAAACATATTCTGCTTGAGGTCTGGTTAATTTAAAATTCTTAACCTCAACAAATCTTCTTTTCCATTCTAACAATTGATTATTAGAACCTTCATATGTCGATAACACATCTCTTGCCTCAATCTCAGGTATAACCATAATTTCCATTATTATTAATATAAATAATAAGATTGGAATATTAAACTATTTATAGAAGTATGAACAACAAACTACCTATAACCAGACTATCCAAATTCTTTTCACAAGAAGACTTTGACATTAATATACAAATGGGTCAAGAATACCTTCACGGGGACTTGAACATGAAGTTTGTTTTATATAGAGTTGATAGAACAAAAACCGATACCGATTCGATTTATGCCGAAGTTGGTAAAGATGAAATAAAGTTTTTCCCACCTATGGAAGTTAATGGATTAGTTCAAATTGCTGAGGCTAAAAACGCTTCATATAAAAACGGTGTAATGAGATATCTTGAACCAGGTAACCTTACAATTAGAATTTATCTTTCTCATCTACAAGAATTAGGTGTGGATATAAGATATGGTGATTTTATTGGTTATGCTGAAGATGAGGAGAAGTTACGTTTTTATCAAGTAGTTAACGATGGTAGAATACAAGCCGATAATAAACATAAAATGTTTGGATTTAAACCACACTATGTAACGATAGAATGTGCACCAGTCCAAGAATCAGAATTTAGAGGTATATAATAATATGGGTATCCCAAAAAGAAAAAATAACATATCCGTTTACGGAAATAAAGAATACTATCAAGGTGAAAAAATCCTTGAGAGAAGACAAGAATTGTTAGATAGGATCACGAAATCTGATTCATATCTACCTGATTCTGTTCTACACGATGATTTAGACGGAGGTATGTTAGATTTTATTAAGACTAATTTCAAAGTGGTTACTGATGGGGAGGTTATACCGGTTATACCAAAAATAATGACAATTCAAAGATGGGGAGAGTTTACAAACAATTGGCAGTTTTCAGATGATGATGGTAATATAAAGTTACCGTTCGTTGCTGTAATTAGAAAACCCGACGCACAACCTGGAACAAACCCATCAATTCAAAGAACAATACCTGATAGAAGTACTTTTTATTATGCGTCTGTACCTACATGGAACGGAACACAAATGGGTGCCGATATTTATAAAATGCCACAACCCGTTGCTATCGATATATCCTATGAGGTAACAATAGTATGTACGAAATTCAGAGATTTAAATAAATTTAATAAAATTGTTTTACAGAAATTCTCATCAAGACAATCTTATACCACAGTAAAGGGTCACTACATTCCAATTGTTTTAGATGGAATTGATGACAATACTCCTATGGATTCGTTAGATGGCCGTAGATTTTATATTCAAAATTATAAGTTTACTTTATTGGGTATTTTAATTGATAGTGAAGAATTTGAGGTTAAACCAGCTTTGAGTAGAATGTTTCTCATGAATGAGTTCATTCAAAGTAGTAACTATCAAAAGAAATATATCAACAAAACAATTGATATTACTGTTGCTAGTTTTAATGCGGATGGTTTACAAACTGCGTTCAGTGTCGGAGAAACTATCGGTGTTTTATTCAACGTTTCAATTAATGGTTTGATTCAAGAAAGAGATGTTGATTATTTTCACGTTGCAGGTACTTCAAAGATTACATTTGTAACTCCACCACTCGAGGGTAGTGTTGTAACTGTTACATATTATAAAGGAAGAAATAGTGTAATTATTGACACATACGGTAGACCAATACAGGTGACAACCGAATATTTCACATATAATGGATCTACATTATCTTTTAATGTGTTAAATGTTATTGATAGTGTCGTTACTTTAGATATTAACGGTCTTGTTGAGGAAGAAGGAGAAGGATTCGAAATAACGGGTCAAAAAGAAATTACATTACAAGGATCTCCTGTTATGGGTTCCAAAATAGGTGTCACTTATCTTTATTAATTATTCACCATATAGGTCTTTCTTTTTAGGTTTACAATTGTCCTCTATTAATTTTTCCAAAAGTTTATAGATTTTGATACCCTTTTCATCACAATACTTTTTTAATATTTCGTGATGTTTTTCACTGATTTTAACGTTTTTATGTGTGTTTTCCATACTAAAGATAATTAAAGATAATTTTAGATAGATAAATATCTAAATTAAGAAAATTCGGGAAATCTTTCATAAAAACAAAGATATTTATAAGGTAAGTAATAAATTATTTAACCAAACATTAATCAATGGCAAGTTCAAACAGAGTTTTCGTTTCTCCTGGTGTGTATACCTCAGAGAAGGATTTAACATTTGTAGCTCAAAGTGTGGGTGTAACAACACTCGGTTTAGTGGGTGAGACCTTAAAAGGTCCAGCATTTGAACCAATTTTAATCAGCAACTTCGATGAGTTTAGAACATATTTTGGTCCTACATCACCATTAAAAGATGGTAATAATAATCCAAAATATGAGCTACCATACGTTGCAAAATCTTATTTAGAAGAATCAAATCAATTATTCGTAACAAGAGTTTTAGGTTTAACAGGGTACAAACCAAACAAAACGTTTGGTATTAAAACATTAGGTGGTATCACGGTAGATTTAACATCTGTTATCAGTAGTGGTTTCACAATGAATCCTGATACCCCAAGTGGTTCATCTTTATTCGGTGAATTATCGGGTAAAACTTCATTTGACGGAACATCAATCACAAACTACATTTCATCTAATTTTAGTGGTTTCACTAATTCTGATAATGGGAAATGGTTTGTTATTGGTAAATGTGACGCAGATGATGTTGCAGCTTTAACTGCATCAAATGAGGTGGTGTCACCTTTAACAGGTTTAGACAACGAAACGTCGAGTCATCAAAAAGAATGGTATAACGTATTTTTTAATAGTGGATTAACTATTACGAATGTTTATTCATATCTTTTTGTTTACAATGGTGGTACCGGTGTATTTGACGTTACAAGATACGCATATGATGCACAATTAAACAGTGATTATCATAATATCGTAGTTGCAGCTTTAAGATCAAGAGGTTCATATAGTGGACAAACACTTAATTTAGAAGTGACAGGTTCAACAATCAATATGAGTGGTTCTAATTTATCTTTAAATCCACTTGGTGAATTCACACTTAATGTTACAGGTAGTACATCGGGTGCAAAATCGTTTACATGTGCTTTAGATACGACTTCGACAAAATACATAACAAAAGTTTTAGGAACTGAAGTTTTCGATAAATCTAAATCAGATTTCCCTGTTTATGTTCATGAAGTTTATCCTAATGTATTAAAATCCGCATTTGAGAAAGGTTTAATTAGAGGTTTAAGTACATCTATAGAGGTTGAATCAGACGGTAACAATTTCTTAGGAGAATTTGATACACCAATATCACCTATGGTGGTTTCTGAAGTACGTGGTGGTGAAGTCGCTGACTTATTTGAAGTAATTACAATTTCAGATGGTGAAGCTGCTAACTTCCAAGTTAAAGTTACAATTCAGAACATTGACTTAGATAGTGGTGATTTTGATTTAATCGTTAGAGATTTTAATGATAGTGATGACAATATTGTGGTACTTGAAAAATTCTCAAGATGTAACATGAATCCTGATTTACCGGGTTATGTTGCTAAAAAAGTAGGTACATCAGATGGTGAATATGAATTACGTTCAAAATTCATCATGTTATCAATGGCAGATAATCACCCAACAGATGCTTTCCCTGCTGGTTTCAAAGGATTTGAAAATAATGGTTCTTTCGGTAGTGGAAATAAATTAGGTAGTGTAATCTACAAAACAGAATACTACACAGCTGGTGATGTTATATCATACGAATCAAATGGAACACCTGTTTTATCAAGTGGTGATAAGGTAAGAAAAGTATCTTTAGGTTTCTCATCTCAAATTGGATATGACAGAGATTTATTGAAATACAAAGGTTTAGGTGCTACAACCGAAACATTTGGTTTCCACTTATCAACTAATGCATCTACAATTACCGGTACATCATATCAATGTACACCATATGATTTAGAGGGTAATGATAAAGGTAGTCTTGAAAACATCAACTATCGTAAATTTACTTTCGCGGTATTTGGTGGATTTGACGGTTGGGACATTTACAGAAATGTAAGAACTAATGGAGACGGATACATCTATGGTAAACCAACATATGTAAGTGGTCACACTACAAACGGTGGTGTGTTTAGTTCAACTGTAGGTAATTCTGACTACTATTCATACTTACGTGGTATTGAAACATTTGCAAATCCTGAAGCGGTTGATATTAACGTGTTCGCAACACCTGGTATTAATTTCCGTGATCATAGTTCTTTAGTGACTCAATCAATTGATATGATTGAAAATGACAGAGCGGATTCATTATACATCATTAACTCGCCAAATGTAACAACATCAGATGAGGTAATCGATGAATTGGATTCAGTATCATTGGATAGTAACTATTCTGCAACATATTGGCCTTGGATTCAAGTTAGAGACGGAGACAACGCAACTCAATTGTATATTCCACCAACAGGTGAGGTTCTTAAGAATATTGCATTGACGGACAACGTTTCATATCCTTGGTTCGCAGTTGCGGGTTATTCAAGAGGTTTAGTAAATGCTATTAAGGCATACAAGAAATTGACTTTAGATGAAAGAGATGACTTGTATAAAAACAGAATTAACCCAATTGCAACATTCTCTGACACCGGTACTATCATTTGGGGTAACAAAACCCTTCAAGTTAGAGAATCTGCACTTGACAGAATCAACGTAAGAAGATTATTGTTAAGAGCTAGAAAGTTGATTTCAGCGGTAGCGGTTAGATTGTTATTCGAACAAAACGATGAACAAGTTAGAAATGAATTCTTAAGATTGGTAAACCCAATTCTTGAGTCAATTAAGAAAGAAAGAGGTTTATATGACTTCCGTGTAACAGTATCAAATGATCCAGAAGATATTGATGCAAACACACTTAGAGGTAAGATTTACATTAAACCTACTCGTTCTCTTGAATTTATCGATGTAGAGTTCATTATAACTCCAACAGGAGCTTCTTTTGATAACATCTAATAAAAGAGTAAGAATAAAAAGAAAGGGTCCTATTTGGGACCCTTTTTGTTTATAAAGACACCTTTAACGGTGAAATAGTAATATGTTCCACATGGAACCATTTTTTATAATAATTATACCATTATATGTACTCCAGAATACTGGAACTAGATATGCTAGTATTTATTAATAAATAAAGAAATATTCTAGAACTGGATACTGGGACTAGTAAAAAACTAACGAAAATTTTTGAAAAAATCAAGTATCTATTCAATTTTGGTTAAAAAAAAATATTTCTTGATTTGAATATATTTATAAGAAAGAAAATAACAAAAAACTTAACAAATACAAAATGGCAGATTTATTAATGAAAATGCCGGTTCCTTATGAACCGAAACGTGTTAACCGATTCATCTTCAGATTCCCTTCATCATTGGGTATCAATGAATGGTATGTAACATCAGGTGCTAGACCTAGTGCAAAGATTAACTCAGTTGAAATTCCTTTTTTAAATACATCAACATATGTAGCTGGTAGATTTACTTGGGAAGAAATGAGAGTTAAATTCAAAGACCCAATCGGTCCTTCGGCATCTCAAGCATTAATGGAATGGTTCCGTTTACATGCTGAATCAGTAACAGGTAGAATGGGATATGCTGCTGGTTATAAAAAAGACGTTGAACTTGAAATGTTAGACCCAACAGGAGTTGTTGTTGAAAAGTGGATATTACAGGGATGTTTTATCACTAACTTGAACTTCAACGAATTGGATTACAACAATGACGCAATTGCAACCATTGATTGTTCTCTAAGAATGGATAGATGTATTCAAGTATACTAATATAAAAAAACTAATAAAAGAAAGGTATCTCAAAAGAGGTACCTTTTTTGTTTTATTAAAACTTTACATTCTTATAGTTATTTAATATATTTTATTCTATGGAACAATTTGCAATAGACCCAACAATCGCGTATGATGTTGTAGAACTACCTAGTAGAGGTATTCATTATTCAACACAAAAGAAATCAGTAAAAGTGGCATACTTAACTGCTGCAGATGAAAATATTTTATCATCACAAAATTTAATTCAAACAAACACTGTTGTTGATGAATTATTAAAAAGAAAAATATTAGACAGAGACATTAGTGTTGATGATTTAGTTGATGAAGATAGACAAGCGATTTTAATCTTTTTAAGAAATACTGCGTTTGGTTCTGAATTTAACATATACACAGTTGATCCAAAAACAAATGAAACTTTTACATCAAAAATTGATTTAAGTGAAGTTAAATTTAAGGATTTTAAATTAACACCAAATGAAAATGGTGAGTTTAAGTTTTTTATGGAAAAATCTAAAACAGATGTAACATTTAAATTCTTAACAAAGAAACAACAAAAAGAATTAGATGATATTGAAAAAAGTTGGAATGGTTTGGGTGTTGCACCAATTGTTACAAAAGAACTTGAAATGATGGTCAAATCTGTTAATGGAAACAGAGAACTCATGAACATACACAATTTTATACAAAACCTTCCAATTAAAGATTCACAAGAATTTAGAAAATTCGTTAAAGAAAATAAACCATCATTAGATTTAAAGAAAACAGTAAAAACCCCGTCAGGAGAAGATATCCAAGTTGAAATTGGATTCGGGGTAGAATTTTTTCGCCCTTTCTACGGATTATAGTAAAGGACAATTAGACGAAATTTTATTTTTAGTTAAAAGAGGGTTCTCTTATAGAGATATCCTTCTTATGCCTATCTACATTAGACGATACTATATAAGTTACATGATTGAATTAGAAAATAGTTCGAAATAGTATTTATAAGTATGGCAATAGATTTATCCCAATCGGCAAAAAATAAGACATTATCAGAATTTGAAAAAGACTATGCGAAAGAGTATGGCCTTAAATTACCTTTAGAAAAAGATAAAGCAATTGCAGCAAGTGAGGCCTATAGTCGTTATAGAACATCATCCGATATAAAACCAAATACAAGTGGTAATCAAGGTATTTTATCAAAATCAGCATCGGCACAAGGATTTACAACTGGTTATGGATTAGTTAGTAGTGAGGCTGCTGGTGAATTAATAGATGCACAAAAAATAGCAGACGCTGCGGTACAAGTAGGAAAAGCATTATTTGGTAGTGGTACATTAAAAGACGGTTTAAAAAATCTATTCTCAACAGGAATGACCAATCTTTTCGATGAAATGGTTAAAATGGTTGATCGAGAAGTTGAGTTAAGAAATAAATTAAACGGTCAAATTGGTATTGGTAAAGAATTATCAAGAGGTTATCGAGACAACATTGTTGATGCGTACGATAAAGTACAAGGTATGGGTTATTCATTTGATGAATTAGCCGAAACCGCAATATCCGCAACAAAAGAAACAGGAAGATTTTTCACAATGAATGAAAGTGTTATGCAGGATATGGCAGTAACATCGAGAGCGTTCATTGGTGATATGAAGGAAATGGGACCAATTCTTAGACAATTTGAAGAAGTTGGTGTTGGTGCAGAAAAAACATTAGAAAATATTAATACAGCAGGTAAATCGGCATTAACATTAGGTTTAAATGTTAGAACTACAACTGCGGAACTAAACAAGAATTTAGGAAAACTTAACGAATACGGTTTTGCAAATGGAGTTCAAGGACTTGCTTCTATGGTAAGAAAGGCAACCGAGTTTAGAATGAGTATGGAAGAGACCTTTAAGATCGCGGATAAAGTAATGAGTCCTGAAGGTGCAATTGATTTGGCTGCAAACTTACAAGTATTGGGTGGTGCAATCGGTTCATTAGGTGACCCTTTCCAAATGATGTATATGGCAACTAATAATGTTGAAGGTTTACAGGATGCATTAATTGGTGCGGCGGAATCTCTAACAACATATAATTCCGAACAAGGAAGATTTGAAATTACTGGTGTTAATTTAAGAAGAGCAAAAGCAATGGCACAAGAACTTGGTATTAGTTATCAAGAATTGGCAAAAGGTGCAATTGCGGCGGCGGAAAGAAGTTCTGCTGCGGCAGATTTAATGACTGCAGGTATTACCGTAGACGAAAAACAACAAGAATTTATTACAAACTTAGCAAGAATGGGATCAGGTGGTAAAATGGTAATTGAAGTACCACCATCTTTAGCTAAACAATTAGGTGTTGAAAGAACATTAGCATTAGAGGATTTAGACCAATCAACAGCAAACGCGATTTTAGAGAATCAAAAAGCGTTTGAAAAAATGGATGCAAAAGACATTGCATTAGAACAATTTACTGAAACACAAAAAATGGCGTTGAGTGTTTCCGAAATTTCTGCTATGTTAAAAGTTGAATTTGCAAAAACATACAGAAGTATGGGTGCAGAAATGGACACACAAATTGCAAAAGTTAATACGTTTTTAAGAAAATATACCGAAGGAGATAGAACAAATACCGAATTAAATGAACAGATTGATGCAAAAAGAAAAGAATTACAAAAGGCGGTTGATACTGACTTAAAAACAAAAACCTCAAAACCCGTCCCTGAAAGTGCACAAAAAGTTGATAATACGTCTAAAACCTCAGAAACAAATCAAACAACAGAAAACAAATTTTTAACTAAAGACGATTTTGAACAGATTATAATGAGAGAAAACGATAGAATGCACTTAAAAGGACAGAATAACGTCAATTTCTCTCTTAATGGTGAACCCGTTAAGCGTGGTAGTTATTTAGAACCGAATGTTGGTAATTAATAACTTAATATATTTTTACAATTTATCTATTTATAGATAAAAGAATACGATGCCAAGTTACTTAGATTTTGATTCTACTAAAAGATTTAGAGATTATATCTTAGGTAAGACGTTAAACCAAACAAATGGTCCACAAACGTTTACCTCAGGTAACTATACTGTTCAAAATCTAAGTGATTCTGCAAACATAGACCAAGGTACTGTTGTGGATAATAGATCAGTAATGTTACAATATCCACAAACAAGTAATGTATTTAAACCATTAGAATTTAATGTCACAGAAAATATTGATACTTTACCAAGGAGAGCAAATCTTAGTTTATACCCATATTTCGAATTACAAAATCACAATTTAATAAGTGTTTTTAAACAAGATAATTTAGATAACGAATCTGAATTAATGAAATTCGCAGGAAAATATTTGTTATCAAATAATGGTCCTGTATATTCAAGAATCTCACAAAATATTGAAAGAGAAACTAATGGTAGAGTAAGATTAATGGATGCATTAAGTGGAAGTATCTCAACTGCAACAAATATCATTACAGGTAGAGAACCATTGGTAACACCAAATTATCACATTACAGTTGCAAAGAGTTTACCGGGTAAAGTAATAGATTTTGTACAAGTTGCAAGTGGAGTAGAATTTCCATTTTCTGAAATTCCTGGTGATTATTTAACTAATCCAAAAAACCCAATTAATGTACGACCAACACCTAAAACGGAATTAGGAAAAGTATTTCAAGATGTTACGGGCGTGTTAGGTTCATTAATTGGTATCAAAAGAAGACCAAAATTATCAAGAAAACCATCCGATTTATTAATTGAATACATGGGAGATGGTCAAAAAAATACTCTTTATGATTTGTTAACATATTCAAAATATGCACCAAATTATACAACAACAGCGAGATCACAAAATTCTTCCAAAATATTCAATTTTATTGATAATGTTGCACAAGGAGTAAAAAATTTATTGGGTGTTGAAGCACCAAGAGGAGAAGCATATATCGGTGATGATAGAGGTAATGATGTAAAATATGCAATGGGTGATTTCAATGATAGACAAGTAAGAAGTAACTATTATTTAAGTTTAATGTTTGACCCTGTTCAAGCACAATTATTTCAAAGAAAAAGAAACTATTCAGAAGGTGGTAGTATCACTGGTAAATTAACATGGATTAGTAGAAATTCAAGAAATGAATTGGGTGTTAATAATAAAGAATGGGCAAATCAAAAAAGTGATTATGATGACTCTACATCAACATCATATGGTTTCAGAGAAGATTCAATTTTAGGTTATACACAAGAAATTCTTGATAGTATGCCCACAAATGGTGGTGAGGCTCGTTCACACGTTGCAAATGTTATTGACCAAACAAGTAGAATTTTTAGAGAGGGGGATGTCCTATTAAGTAGAGGTTCTGCAGTTCAATACGTAGACAAATTTGGTGGAGAGAGTGGTGTTGAATATTGTAGAGTATGGACAAAAGATAGGTCATATTTGAACTATTCCGATACAATGAAGAGACAAGAAAATGTCAGAAAGTATGGTGATAGTGTTATGGATAAACCATGGAATTTAAACATCGGTCCAATTTCAAACGGAGGTAAAGATTTTTCTGGATCAACAAACATAGTTCCAAGGGGTGATGGTTTTTATGCTAAAAAATACATGTTTAGTATTGAGAATTTAGCTTGGAAAACATCAAATACACCTGGATTTACCGTTAATGATTTACCATATTGTGAAAGAGGACCAAATGGAGGTAGAGTAATGTGGTTTCCACCTTACGATTTAAAAGTTAGTGAACAGAATAGTGCAAGATGGGAAGAGAATACATTTTTAGGTAGACCCGAACCAATTTATACATACCAAAACACATCAAGAAGTGGTCAAATATCATTTAAAGTTATTGTTGACCATCCGAGCGTGTTGAATTTACTTGTAAGAGAACATTTTAAAGGAAAAACTGATGAAGAGGCTGAAAATTATATTAATGCATTTTTTGCTGGTTGTGAGGAAATTGATTTTTATGAATTAATTAGAAGATATAGAGTTATAACACCGGATGACGCTAAATTAATCACTGATTTTCTTAATAAGAAAACAGACACCGGAAGTATACAAAAATATAAAAGTGTAACAACTGCCGATGTTGTTAAACCTGAACCACCTGTTTATAAGGATAATTCTCAAAAAGAAGAATTAAAAGTTAGTTTAAAATTTAAGAACGATTGGCCGAAGAAAACTGAAGGTGAATTTAAAGGTGATAAGTATTCAAACATATATTCTGATTCTATTGGTAGTGATAGTTGGACTGGTGATACACAACAAAACCTGTCAAATATTTTAACTGCAATTCTTGTTACAGATTATAACAAAGCAAATGCAATTCATGATAAAAAAATATTATACGGTAAAGATATTCCTGTTGCAGACGCGGCAACATATAGTGCACAAACACAAACTGACTTAGTAAAAGAAATTACGGATGCTAGAAACAACTATAATGAATATAAAACAAAATTAGATACGTTAAAAACAGATATTGAAGGTGGGTTGGTTAAAGAATTAACCGTAGGTATACAATCATCATGTTCTGCGGTTGCAGATGATAACTATAACTATAAATTATCAATTAGAAGAAGTTATAGTATATTATTAGACATTATTGAAAAAATCAAAAAGGATGGAGACCCAAAATCAATAATTGATTCTAAGTGGCCAACATCTCCTGCTGGTGGTGGTAATAGTAAAACAGATATTTCTGTTGAATTCACATTGAAGGATTTAGGTTATACGGAATCTGATGGTAAATTAACGTTTAAAACTTTCAGTCAAGGAGAAAAACTTCAAATTGAATCAGGAAAAAATTGTACTGACCAAGAGTTTAAATATGTAAGTGGTGCTAATAGTTTAAAAGTATCTGCACCTCTGGCATTCGGTTGTAGACAATCATCTGTTTTCTTAAATTATACTAAAACACCGAAAGTAGAACCTGAAAAACCTGGTGTACCAACAGACCCAACGATAAAATCTAAGTTGGTTCCAAATGGTGAACCAACATTACCATCAAAAGGTAGTAGTATACAAATAGATCCTCTTAAGAGAATAATAATGAAAACACTTAGTGAATGTTATTATTTCCAAAAATTAGAAGAGAGTGATCCTGTGGTTTTTAAAACATTAAGAGAAAAATTAAAATATTTTCATCCCGCATTCCATTCTATGACACCAGAAGGACTTAACTCAAGATTAACGTTCTTACTACAATGTGTTAGACCTGGTGATACTATACCGGTTAAAGGAATAAGTGATGTGTCGGATTTAAATGCAAGAAACACATCATTCGGTCCTCCACCTGTATGTGTATTAAGAGTTGGTGATTTTTACCACTCTAAAGTTATTATTAGAGATGTTAATATCACATTTGAAGAAAACGTTTGGGATTTAAATCCTGAAGGTATTGGTGTACAACCTATGATTGCAAATGTGAGTTTACAAGTTAATTTTATTGGTGGACAAGGATTAACGAAACCTGTAGAAAGATTACAAAATGCGTTATCTTCTAACTTCTACGCAAACACTGAAATGTATGATGAAAGATCTATATCAACATTAGAAGGAGACGCGAAGACAAAATATGAAACATTCTCTAAGAAATTTTTAGAAGAAATACTTAAATCAGTTCCGGCAAATGTAGAACCAAACAATAATAAAAAAGATGGTAACTATAATGATTCATTTATTGGTGAGGGAACTGACACATTAAGTTACAAAAAATTAATAGAAAACATCTATACTAATAGTGAGGACTATTTTAACAAATATGAATCTTTTTACAATACGATAGTAAAAAATTACGGACCATCAATATCATCGTTTATTTTACATCCAAACTATAGAGATATTAAAACATATGATATTTTTAACACAACATCACCGACACCTGGTAAAACAATAGAATTATTTGGTGAATACCAAACAAATAGATCTACATCATTTTATGTTGATATTCTAAAAAATAAAATGTTAACAACATTGAAAAATACCAACATATGTCAAATGATGAATTTAGATAATGTTTTATCTACACCAAAACAAACTAAAGCAAATGAATTTTTATTACCATTTTTCACAAAATTCATTGAGGAAAAAATTAGTGGTATTAGCAATATACAGGTAAAAGATTTTACAGATGTTAGAAATAATATAATTGATACATTGGATAAATTAAATTTCCTTGTAAAATATGGATACGATATTAAAACTGACAAAGACGGAAATACCTTAACTAAGGGTACATTAAGTGGTTATACCTATAACTTACTTTATGATGAATATGATAATTGTATAGACCATTTTGACAAAAATACGAGTAAAATGTATGAGGATTTGGATACTTCGATAAATTTCAATTCTCCGTCAATAACTACGAATACACTTTCTGAATTTTTATCTGTATTATTAAAGAAAACTGATAAGGATAAGTTTCTTGAAGTTTTTAAAGCCGACCAAACAATCTTTGATGAAAACACAAGAGATAATAAGATTGGTAGAAAATTTGATTCCTTTATTAGTGATGAAATAAAAGATAAGAAGTTTAGATTTAAGAAATTGAAGAAAAGAAAAAATGACAAAGATGTATCATTTAAAGTGACCCCAAGTGATGGTGACAGTTCTATTAAAGATGAGGTTAAAAAACTTAAAGCACCAAACGGAGTTCCACCTTCAAACAACAAATTAAATTATTATAAACCATGAGTAGGAGTTATTTTGATAGATACCAATTTTTTATAGATGACGGTAAATTTAGAATTGTACCTGGCATAGAAATTCCTATAAAGGGTACCGATAAATTTCATCAATATAAAAAAGGTAAAGATAGATTGGATAAATTATCGCAAGAGTTTTATAACACACCTATTTTTGGTTGGTTAATAATGATGGCTAACCCAATGGCGGGTACTAACGAGTTTGAAATCGATGATAACTACATTTTAAGAATACCATATCCTTTGAATAGTACTTTACAAGATTACAAAAGAGGTGTAGAATTGTATAATTTATATTATGGCGAACAATGATTTATCAAATAGTGAAAATATTTTAATTAAGACCGATGAAAACAATTTAATATACGTCGATCCTAATAGTGTATTGGTCAATAACGAAGTTCAACCAAGAAGTGTTTCACAAGAAAAATTAGTTATGTACGCCAATTTAGAGGCGGATATAATTCCAAGAACAACATTAGCGTCTGACGGTGATAAAAATTCACTAAGAACAATTGCGAAAGGAACTTTAAATTTTTTATCATCACAGGTTGGAGATAACTCTAACCCAAATGATAGAAATTTCAATACAAATTGGACTGAAGCTTATTTCGAGAAAAAACAAAAGAAAGATAAGGATGGTAATTTAGTTGATGACTTTTATCAAAACGATGGTACTGGTCAGTCTTTTGGTATAGATAGTATTTCTATACAAGTAAAGGGTGCTAATTTCATTCCACAAATAGTTATAAATTTTGTTGATGTTAGAGGAAAAACTTTATTTGATTCACCCGAAAATTCACCTTATAAAGCGTTTTTTCATATACCTTGGCCAATCTTTTATTTAACCATAAAGGGTTACTATGGTAAAGCAATTAGATATAGATTACACTTAGTATCTTTTAGTTCAAGATTTAATTCAAGTACAGGAAATTTTGAAGTAACAACAAAATTTGTGGGATCAACATACGCCTTTATGAATGATATACCATTAAAGGCAATCTTAAATGCCCCTTATATGTTTATTAGAACAGTTGAGGGTTCGGAAAGATTTAATGAACAAACAGGATTATATGAAAAAAAGGCGTTAAAGTCTTCAAAAGGATATCAGATATTAAAATCTGTTTATTCTGAAATGAAACAAAAAAAATTAATTCCTGAAGATTTTCCTGTTAAAACTTTAAGAGAAATATGTGCGTTAGCGTCAACACTAGACAAAAGATTAGAACAACAAATTTTTGATCAAGTAATTGACCCACAAGTATTGGAGGGTTTGAGATCATATAGAGAAGATTTAAAAAACTTTGAGATAAGTGTTAATGGTTGGAGAAATAAAAATTTAGATTTAACATTATATAGTGACCAATTTACAATAAACTCCGAAGTTACAAGAGGTTATGCCTTAAAGATTAAAAATAAGTTAGATTTATCGTCTGTAACAGGTGCAACAGTAAACAATACGTTAGAGGGAATTATTAAAACGTATACTGAAAAATTAAAAACACATCAAACAGTTTTCAATAATAACACAAAGAAAAAGAAAGTTGTTATTAATACAAAGATATTATCAAACACATTACCACCAATAGGTAATTACATTGGTAAATTGGCATCAGACCCATCAAAAGTCTACATATTACATGATAAATTAATTTCTGATATTCAAAGTCTTAAAAAAGTATTTTTCGAACAAAATAGTAAAATAGAAAAAGAAATTGAAAAGGAAATGAACACCATCATAAAAAATCCAAGTATGGGTTTTGGGTTCGAACCAACGGTAAGAAATCTTTTTGCAATATTATTAGCAAACGCTGAAGTTTATGTACGATTAATGAAAGATGTACATAACGATGCGTTTAATATTGCAAATGAACGTAAAGATATTGTTGGTAAATTTTCAGATGAATCTATTGGTGACTCAATATATCCGTGGCCCGAAATTAAAAAAACAACACCAGGTGATAAACAAAGAGTTATTGCATATCCTGGTGAACCAGAATTACAAGATAAATTAAAATCATATAACAGTCTACTATGGCCTGAAGTATATTTCCTTGAGGAATTTTTAGGAGTTTCAACAAATGTTAAAGACCCATTGGTTGAAAAAGAAGGAGGTGTAAATGATTTACAATATATTTTCCCAAGTAATGAAGATGAATCAAAGGTAAAAGAAGTTAGTCAACTTTTTGTTACTCAAGAAACATTGGCATATTCTAATAGAACACCTGTTTTATTTTTATATGAGATATATGAAAGAGCAAAACAAATGACATTGGTTGATTCTTTTAATACTGACGTATTAAGAGAATTGGCGGAAGTTGAATTTACAACAATACAAGAAATTATAGGTGAAGAAATCGATATTGTAGATGTTTTAAAAACAAATATCACATCAAAAGAATCTTTAATTGAATACATGGAAAAACTTTCACCATTTGAAAAGTTTCCATATTATCAAGATTCCTCACCAACAACTCAATACATTTCAGATGTATTAGGTTCACCATTTAAAATTGAACAGTATAAGGAAGAATTAGATAAAAAAAGTTTTGACCTAACACCGTATGCAAACTTAGATCAGAATCTTATTAATTATACACCTGAACCATATAGAAAAAACATTTTTCCATTTAACTCGAGTACATACTTAAGTTACATAGATAAGGATAAATTTACAGATGACGAATTTAAATTTGAGGGTGTTTTCAGAATTGGTAAAACTGGTGATGATTTAATATCTACACCACTAAATGTAAACAATTGGGTAAAACCTTTATATAGAAAATTAGATAAAACATTTAATTTATTTACACAAAGTTTAAATGTAGATACTAATCAAACAAACATTTTAAATACACCATATTTTCACAAACAGTTATATAGTGACTTTACTAAAACTAGTTCTTTTGGAAAATATGCGGGTTCGGCATATCTTTTTTTAAATTCGTTGCCTTATTACGATTTAAAAGATGAAATTGAATTTGTAAGAGTAGAAGGTACGTCGTTACAAAATTCCACAGTAAATTTACTTCCACCAGTTAGAATGTCTTCTCTTTTTAGAGAAATCGGATCAACACACTATGTCCCTTATCACTTAGTTGTTAAATGGGGTTCAATATATCACAGATACAAAACAAAAATTTTAGACGGTGTAGATATATTAACTGGTTTTACAACATCAAATACTAACACAACCACAACAAATATTAGTGGAAATAAATTTTTTAATGATAATGAAACCACATCACCATTTACAGCATTTACATTTAATACTGTAAGCGTGGCATATTCAAATAAAAAACATGTTGGTATTCATCCATATTATGATGCAATTTACCATCAAATCATTAATGGATATAACCATTATGTGGTATCATCTGGTAATACATCATTTTCACTTAACAACACTAACAAAGCAATTAATGGTATATCAAGACCAAAAGAAAATGGACTAACATATTGGACACAGTATGTTGATAATTCTAAATTTGATTCTAATGATTTGAAATATACAATTTTACCATGTGATGGTAATAATCAATATGTTAATTTAAAAAACATGCCAAATGGTTTAGAACCATCTGATTTTGATTATGATAAATCAGAACAAATGAATTTTAGAGTATTTTGGGAAGACGAATATATTAATGAAAGTTATAGTGGTAAAACATTTACAAGAAGTAATGAATACAATATTGCCACTGGCAATACTATTTTTCAAATTTCAGATAACCAAGAAAAGGTATTTGATTTAATTGCAACATTTAGCCCTGAGATTTTAAATCAATTTGAAGATATATTTTTACAGTTTAGTTCAGAGTTTGTTCAAACGGAAGGTAACTTTAAAAAATTTGAAAATGTAAAATATGATAATTTCCAACTTCTTTTAAGAGAAATTTTAACTGTCGAAAAAAAGACTGATGATGGGGATGTAGTTGAACAGGTGATAAGAAAAATTAAAGACAGACAATTAGAAAAATTAGTTAGTGTTTCTGAAATATTTTGTCAAGAGACTAATTTCTTAAAATTAACAATAGGTAATCCTAAGGAATTAAACAGTTATGTTTTAGATGGTTATGCCAATAACACTAAATCATGGGGTGAATATAGTACGTCACAAAGTGGAAACACAAAATACATTCAATTATATGTTGGGGATAACCCTGACACTGGTATAGACTATAAGAATTTTTTCCAAATCTCTAATATTGCGTTAACAGAAGAAAATGTTCTTTTATTTAGACCATTAATTTTGATGTATGGTGGTTACATAAAAAATGGTGGTGTTAACACAAAAGCAGGTTTTTCTAATTACATAAAGACGAGTATATTAGATAGAATAATCGATTCAAATAAAGTTGGAGGGGCAAATAATAGACTTAATTATTTTTTAACTCAATTAATATCTAAATTCTCATCACTAAAAATTGAAAAAACAGAATCAAGTGTTAATTTCATTGATGGTTATAATAACAGACAAATTAAAGTTGAACTATATAACACCTTCAAATCATTTAACGATAAGTGGGTTGCAGGTAATTCTTTAGGACAAAGATTATTATTTGAAGAGTTTTTATTTTTAGATAGAGCAAATAGAGATATAGGTAGCAAGGCGTATCTCAATATTAGTAAATTTATTGATTTAGTTAGTAATAAAAATGATAAGATAAATTTATACTCAACAATATCACTATTATTAAAAGATAGTGGTTTTGATATGAGGGCATTACCATCTTATGTTAATTTTTATGGAACCAATATTTCAAATAGGTCAAAGATAACACCGTCAAAAAAAGTGGCGGAGACGTTATTCGGAACATTTTTGGATGTTGATTATGTAGAATCATCACCTAAAATTATAGTTCAGTTTATCGGACCATCATCAAAGCATACTGCAGATGGTGATAAAGCAACAAATAAGTTTAACGACGATAGTTTTGACATCTCAAATAGAAATAAAAATCCTCTTATTGTTACACTTCCCGAATTGTATGATGTTGACCAATTAAACAAATCAAATAAGGTGGTTGCTTTCGAGGTTAGTTTCGGTGACCAATATCAAAATATATTTAAAGGAATTTCTTTAGACCAAACGAGTTTAAAAAATACTTCAGAATCTTTTGTTGTTTTAGAAAACTTAGCAAGATCTGAATCAGGTGCGGGGACATATAATGTTGACGTTAGTTTATTCGACTATTATAAACAAGCATCATATTCTTGTGAAGTAACTTGTATGGGTAATGTTATGATACAACCAACAATGTATTTTTATCTTAAAAATATTCCTATGTTTAGAGGAACATATTGGATTACGGAAGTTAGTCATAATATAAGAAATAACAATATTGAAACATCATTTAAAGGTACTAGAATACCAGTGGCCGCGTTACCTGATCCAGAAGATTCTTTTGTATCGAGTTATAAATCATTACTTGATAAAATCACAAATTCAGCTCGTGCTGTTGTTAAGAAACTAAATTCGGGTACCAACTCAACCGAACAAACAATTAAAACAGATTACGGAAACTTCGTAACTGATATGGGTACAACTAAAATTAATGGTGAGGAATTAATCCAATCTGCAGGAGTCTCTGAATTTGGGGTACCGTTTAATGGTTATGGTAACGAAAAATACATTCAAAAAGTTAAGTATAAACAAAATGACGGTAAGACTGCGGAGTGGTTTAGAGCAAAAGTTGCAAGAATGGGTATGGAATCTAAAGTTTATGAAATATCAGACGCAACACATATGTCATTACTTACAAGGTTACAGAGAACCGTTAACGTTAATTCTGAGGGTGAAACTGGTTTAAAATGGTCAGAATTAAAACCATTAGTTAATTCCCATGAATTTTATTCAACAAAGTTCCAATTTTCAAGTAGTATAACTGCAGACAAGATTATAACAGGAACTACAGAGTTTTTAAATCCAAACTTAAGTCCTAATAAACAAGAAATTCATACTTTAAGTCCAAATTATGACTTAGATAGAAGAGTTGAAACTTTAAATGTTTCAGGACCTGTAAATGTTGGACCTTTTGTAGATGGATACGGTATTGCGTTGTCAAACAAACTTATGAAAACATTAGGAATACAAGAGGGTGAAATTGTATATTTTAGAATAAAATAAGAATATTAATAATATACGGGATATTTATATTTATAACTTAAAAATATTATGGATAATAATAAATTAAAAAACACTGTTGACCAATTTTTAAATCCAAAACAGATTAAAAATGTGTCAAATGATGGAATGGAAAGAGAAGAGTGTGATTTAATGACTGGTGAATGCTACGTTATTAGATCTAAAGATGGGATTGTTGAAAGAATTAATAAAAAATATATTACCGAAGACGGTAGACAACTTTTACAAGATTAAAGCCATGAGTTTAGAGAAAAAATTACACGAAGAGTTGAGAAGGTTTAATGCCATCAACAAATACGGAAAGAAAATGATTATGGAACAAGAAGTTCCACCAACTGATGTGCCACCAGCTACAGATGCACCAGCAGATGTACCTGTTCCGGATGCAGCACCTGTTGATACCGGTGCACCATTACCTGATGCCGCACCAGCTCCTGAAATGGATTCAACAGAGGAAATTGATATTACCGATTTGGTTAATATGACCAAAAGTATTAAAAAGGATATTGATGACAATAAAGTAGAACACGATAGTGTTATCAATAAAATGGATGATGTCTTTACTAAATTATCAGATTTAGAAAGTAAGTTAGTTCAAATGGACCAAGTAATGTCAAAAATTGACGAATTGGGTTCAAAAGTTGAAACAATGAAAGAACCATCTGCACAAGAAAAATTGGAAATGAGATCATTAGATTCATATCCATTTAATCAAAACCCACAACAATTTTTTGCGGTAAAACAAGACGAAATGAGACAAAGTGGTAAAAACGAATATGTTTTAACGAAACAAGAAGTTGACGATTATCCTAAAGACACAATAAGACAATCATTTAACCCAGAACAACAAGAAGATGAATTTAAGTTCTAATGTTAACTTTTTTTTGGGTTTACAAGTTCAAATGAAAATAAACCATTGGCAAACTAAGGGTTATGCTAGACATATGGCCTTTGGTGGTTTTTATGGAACTATGGATGGTTTAATTGATACTTTTGTTGAAAGTGCAATGGGTAAGTACGGTCGTTTTATACTTAATGACGAAACAAAAACAGTACAATTGAATAATCTTTCAGATTTAGATATGAAAGGATTAATAAATACTGTTAGAGAAGCCTTAGTTCAAATTGAATTGGATGAAAAAGATACCGATTTATTGAATATTAGAGATGAAATGATTGGGGAAGTTAATAAGTTATCTTATCTTTTGACGTTGGAGTAATAGAAAAAAAAAAGTTTAAAAAAAGATTAACCCGGGTTTTGTAATCCGGGTTTTTTTATTTATATTTTTAAGAACAATGATATTATTTAATTTAAATTTTAACTATTATGTCAACATTTGATGCAGTACTAGCACAGTACGAAAAAAGCAAACAAGCCACAAGTGGCAACGCAAACAAAGTCTCACAAGAAGACAGATTAAAAAAGTACTTCACAACAGTCCTTCCAAAAGGTTCTCGTGGTGAAGAAAGAAGAATCAGAATCCTACCAACTAAGGACGGAGGTTCACCTTTTGTTGAGGTGTATTTCCACGAAGTTCAAGTTGATGGAAAATGGTTGAAACTTTATGACCCAAAACAAGAAGGTAAACGTTCTCCACTTAACGAAGTTTACCAAAGTTTGATGGAAACTGGTGTAGAATCAGATAGAGAATTGGCAAGACAATACCGTTCTCGTAAATTTTACATCGTTAAAGTTATCGACAGAGACCATGAAGAAGATGGTGTTAAGTTTTGGAGATTTAAACACAATTCAAAAAGTGAAGGAGTTTTAGACAAAATCTTCCCAATCTTCAAAAATAAAGGTGATATCACCGATGTTAACAAAGGTCGTGACTTGATTCTTTCTTTGGGTTTAACTAAGGCGGGTACAGGTAAAGAATACACAACAATTAATTCAGTTATTCCTGAAGATCCAGGCCCACTACATGAAAATGCAGATAAGGCGAGTGAATGGGTTAACGACGAATTAACATGGTCTGATGTTTACTCTAAGAAAGGTGAAGACTATTTGGAATTAGTTGCTAATGGTGAAACTCCAAAATGGAGTACTGAAAGTAATAAATGGATTTCAGCATCACAACTTGATTCTTCTTCTGAAGAAACAATTGCGGCTCCTAAAAAATCTACACCAGTTGTTGATCCACAAGACGACGCTGAAGTAGATGAAGATTTACCGTTTTAATTGAAAAACCAAAGGGAGTTCGGAGATAACGTCAAAGGCTCCCATTTTTAAATTTAAATTTATGGCAATTAAGAAAAATGATTTTAGTTCAATAAAGAAAAAATTCTCCAAAGAGGCGGAATATAAACCAGACCGTTTCTTGGATTTAGGAGATGCATTTCTAGATGCCACAGGTATTCCCGGACCTGCGGTTGGACATTTAAATATGTTTTTAGGACATAGTGATACGGGTAAGACAACTGCATTGGTTAAAGCTACTGTAGATGCTCAGAAAAAAGGTATTCTTCCTGTTTTTATCATAACAGAACAAAAATGGAGTTGGGACCATGCAGAATTAATGGGTTTCAATAGAGAAGACGACTTCTATCTTTTTAACAGTGATTTTGAATATATCGAACAAATTACTGATTATATTAATGAAGTATTGGATGCACAAGAAAAAGGTGAAATTCCACATGATATTCTATTTGTTTGGGATTCTGTAGGTTCGGTTCCATGTAAAATGACTTACGAAGGTAAGGGTGGAGCACAACACAATGCAAGAGTTTTATCTGATAAAATCGGTCAAGGATTAAATCAACGTATTTCAGGTTCAAGAAGAACTGACAAACCTTACACAAATACGTTAATTATCGTTAACCAACCTTGGGTAGAATTACCCGACAATCCATTTGGACAACCAAAAATTAAGGCGAAAGGTGGTGAAGCTATTTGGTTAAACTCAACTTTGGTGTTCTTATTTGGTAACCAAAAAGGTGCAGGAACCACTAAAATCTCCATTACTAAAGATAAGAGAAAAGTTAAGATTGCGACAAGAACAAAAATCTCTATCATGAAAAACCACGTAAATGGTTTGGGTTATGAAGATGGAAGAATTTTAGTTACGGCACATGACTTTATGAAAGGTAGAGATGATTCCGAAGAAAAGAAGAGTATTGAACAATACAAATCGGAACACGGAAATTATATTAGTAATATGTTAGGCGTTAACGTTACAGACGCAGATGATGTCGAAGTTGTAACCGAGGATGAATAATAATTAATGATCTTAAATGTCTGTTTTATTAGTTGATGGTGACAATTTACTTACAATTGGTTTCTTTGGTCTTAAAACTCACTTCTATAAAGGAAAACACATTGGTGGAATTTACCATTTTATCAATACTCTTAGGAGAACGTTTGAAATCTATCATTTAGATAAAATAGTTGTCTTTTGGGACGGAGAAAATGCGTCCTTCCAAAGAAGAAAGATTTACCATCTTTATAAGGAAAACAGAAAACATCGAATCAGAACTGAAGAGGAACTTGATAATTACAATTATCAAAGAAACAGAATAAAACAATATCTTGAAGAACTCTATGTTAGACAAGGTGAGTTTGAGTTCTGTGAAACAGATGATTCCATTGCATACTATGTTCAGAATTCACCAAAAGAAGTTAAAATAATATATTCTTCTGATGGTGATTTAACCCAACTCGTTTCTGAAAATACTTCAATTTACAATCCTTCTCACGGAAAATTATACAAGACAAATGACATTATCACTTATAGTCATGAAGATATTCATATCGATAACGTGAAATTGGTGAAAATGTTATGTGGTGATCCATCTGATAACATTTCGGGAATTAAGAGCATGGGTCTTAAAAGACTATTATCTCTTTTTCCTGAAATAAAAGAAAGGTCAGTCACAGTTGAAGAAATATTAGATAGAACCAATTTATTATTTGAACAAGATAAACATAATTGGTTATATAAAAATATTCTAACTGGTGTAACTAAACATGGAGTATTTGGGGAAGAGTTTTACGAAATCAACAAGAAGATAGTAAGTTTAGAAGAACCATTCTTAACTGATGAAGCCAAAGAGATAATAAATTCTCTAATAAATGATGTACTTGACCCTGAAGGTCGTTCATATAAAAACACAATGAAAATGATGATGGAAGATGGAATTTTTAATTTGTTACCTAAATCAGATGATGCGTGGACACTTTTTTTAAATCCCTTCCTAAGATTAACTAGAAAAGAAAAAAATAAAAGAACAATTAAAATTAAAAATTATGAGTAATCAACAAGAAATCACAAAATTTGAATTTTTGTTAACCCTGGACGGTAACATTGTTTGTCAAAGATTTTTCAATGTAAAAAACCACTACCCACAAGCAAGAAAATCTATGGACTTACATTATTATGTAAAAAATATTTCGGAAGAAATTAGTGAAGATTTGAAAATAAAAACATCCGATTATTTGTGTGAAAATCAAAATTATTTTTTGAATTTGGAGAGTGTGGAAGATTCAGAAGAGAACAAAAAAGAAGAGTTTTTAATTGAAATTAAGTTGAACGAGGATGTATTTATTTCAAGAATATTTCCCGCGTACTACTATCATCCAAAAGTTAGATATACGGTAGATATTCGTCCAAAATTGAAGCGAATTTTGTCAGATTTAACTGACATATTGTCTTCAAAAAATTTAGAAACAACTTATTTGAATTACGAACTTTAAAAAAAATTAAAACATGTCTGAAGAGAAAAATTTTGGGTATTTAGGTCATACATTCCAACAACAATTAATAAAGGCCATAATTGAAGATAAGAAATTTGGAGATGTTATTATTGATGTATTAGAGAGTAAGTATTTCGACAATAATTCGTTTAAGTTTATTATGGAGAACATTAAAGAACTCCATACAAGTTATAATAAGGTTCCGAATTACGAGACAATTGCACAAAAAATTATGTCTGAGGGTGGTAATAAAGATGCAAATCGACCACACATTGACACATTAGAAGCAATTAAAACCTTAGACAAAAATGATGAATTTGTTAAAGACAAATCTTTGAATTTTTGTAGACAACAAAATCTTAAAAAAGAATTAAAAGTTATTCAAACAATCATCGATAACGGAGAATTTGAATCTTACAATAAGATTGAAGAAAAAATACAAAAGGCATTACAAGTTGGTGTTATGAATGACACTGTAGTTGATGTATTTCACAATATTGATGACGCACTTGAAAAGGATTATCGATTACCAATTAGGACTGGTATTGTCGGACTTGATAATGTTCTAAAAGGTGGTCTTGGTAGAGGTGAATTGGGTGTGGTGTTAGCACCAACTGGAACAGGTAAGACTACTTTAATGACCAAATTTGCTAATACCGCATATAACGATGGGTTCAATGTACTTCAAATATTTTTTGAGGATAACGAAGGTCAAATTAAAAGAAAACACTATACGATTTGGTCAGGTATTGCACCAGATGAACAACCTGAATTTAAAGAAGAGGTGTTGTCGGCAGTAAGAGAACAACAAGAAAGATCAAGTGGTTCATTAAAATTATCAAAGCTTCCAAGTGATAACATTACAATTTCTGAAATTAAGTCTAAAATTAGAAAAATGATTTCAGAAGGGTTTAAACCTGATTTAGTTCTAATCGACTATGTTGATTGTATTTCACCTGAAAGAAGTGTTAATGGTGAGGAATGGAAGGGAGAAGGTTCAATTATGAGAAGTTTAGAGGCAATGACATCTGAATTTGATATTGCAATTTGGACAGCAACACAAGGTAATCGTGATTCAATATCTTCCGAAGTTGTAACAGGAGACCAAATGGGTGGATCAATTAAGAAAGCACAAATTGCACACATTATTCTTTCAATCGGTAAAACACTTGAACAGAAAGAGAATAATTTAGCAACACTTACTCTAATCAAATCTCGTGTTGGTAAAGATGGTATTATATGGCAAAATTGTAAGTTTGATAATCAGTTCTTAATAATTGATACTGAGTCACAAAATACATTACTTGGTCACGAACACCAACAAGAAGAAAAGAGAGCCAACAGAGCAGCAGAAGTATTTAAGAAAGCACAAGAAAGAAAAACAAGAGTATAAAATAGAAAAAAAATATGAGTAAATTATTCACAGAGAGAGTACCATTTAAACCATTTGAATATCCTGAATATTATAATGAAGGTTGGTTAAAACAAATGCAGGCGTTTTGGTTACATACCGAAATACCAATGCAAGGAGATGTTAAGGATTGGAATGAAAATTTAAATAAATCTGAGAAACATTTAGTTGGTAACATTCTTTTAGGTTTTGCACAAACAGAATGTGCTGTTTCAGATTATTGGACAGGTATGGTTACTAAATGGTTTCCAAAACATGAGATTAGACAAATGGCAATGGCGTTTGGTTCACAAGAGACCATTCACTCAATTGCATACTCATATTTAAATGAAACATTGGGTTTAGAAGATTTCGAAGGATTCTTACATGATGAAACCATGAAAGAACGATTTGAATTATTAACAAACACAACTGCAGATTGGTCACCAGAAGATTTAAAAACAAATCATAAGGCAAGAGTTGAAGTTGGTAAAAGTTTGGCAATCTTTTCAGCATTTGCGGAGGGTGTTGCATTATATTCATCATTTGCGGTTCTTTATTCTTTCCAAATGAGAAATCTATTAAAAGGAATTGGACAACAAATGAAGTGGAGTGTTAGAGACGAATCTCTACATTCAAAGATGGGATGTCAATTATTTAGACATATGTGTTTGGAATATCCTGAATTATTGGAAGAAGCTAAAGAAGATATCTATAAAGCGGCTGAAATGATTAGAGATTTGGAACATAAATTCATTGATAAGATTTTTGAAATGGGTGACCTTGAAAATTTAAAGGCGTCTGATCTTAAAGAATTTATAACTAAAAGAATCAATGAGAAATTAGTTGAACTTGGTTATGAACCAACATACAAATTCAATGAAAAGAAAGCATCTGAATTAGATTGGTTTTATCATCTAACTGGTGGAGTCACACACACAGACTTCTTTGCAATCAGACCCACTGATTATAGTAAAGCAGGAGAAGGTGAAAATTGGGATGATATATTTTAATTAAAAAAAAATTTATTTTAATATGAAGAACTACGGAGAAGAACTCGGTTGGGAGCTTGATGTCGATTTCCCAAATTGGGGAAACACAGAAATTTATGTAAAGACAATATCTAAAGGTTATCTATTGGCTGGCGAAAAACCAAAAGATGCTTATTGGAGAGTTGCAACAACTGTTGCAAAAAGACTTGGTAAGCCACATATGGCAACAAAATTTTTCGATTACATTTGGAAAGGTTGGTTATGTTTGGCAACACCTGTTTTATCAAACACTGGTACCGATAGAGGATTACCTATATCTTGTTTCGGTATTGATGTTGGTGACAGTATTTTTGAAATAGGTAACAAAAATTTAGAATTAATGTTGCTTGCAAAACATGGTGGTGGTGTTGGAGTTGGTGTTAATATGATTAGACCAGCTGGTGCTAAGATTACGAATAATGGTACATCAGATGGTGTAATTCCATTTATTAAGATTTATGACTCAACTATTCTTGCAACAAATCAAGGATCAGTTAGAAGAGGTGCGGCATCCGTTAACATCAAAATAGACCACAAAGATTTTGAAGACTTCTTGGAAATTAGAGAACCAAAAGGTGACGTAAACAGACAATCATTAAACTTACATCAGTGTGTTGTAGTTAGTGATAAGTTTATGAAGAGACTTGAAGAAGGTGACCAAGAGGCAAGAAGAAAATGGGGTAAGTTACTTCAGAAACGTAAAGCAACTGGTGAACCATATATTATGTATAAGGGTAATGTGAACAAACAAAATCCTGAAATGTATAAGAAGAATGGATTGAAAGTTCATATGACTAATATTTGTTCTGAAATCGTTTTACATACCGATGAATCACATTCATTTGTTTGTTGTTTGAGTTCTTTGAACTTAGCAAAATACGATGAGTGGAAAGATACTGATTTGGTTTACACATCAACAATTTTCTTGGACGGAGTATTAGAAGAATTTATTCAAAGAGCAAAGAACCTAAGAGGTTTTGATAATGCGGTACGTTCAGCGGAAAAAGGTAGAGCATTAGGTTTAGGTGTTTTAGGATGGCATACTTATTTACAACAAAAAGGAATACCATTTGAAGGTTTAACAGCACAATTTGAAACTCGTAAAATCTTTTCTCAAATTAAAATTGAATCTGAAAGAGCAAGTAGAGATTTGGCTAAAGAATTGGGTGAACCATTGTGGTGTAAAGAGAGTGGTTTTAGAAATACACATTTAAGAGCAGTCGCACCAACGGTATCAAACTCTAAGTTAAGTGGTAATGTAAGTAGTGGTATTGAACCATGGGCTGCAAATGTGTTCACCGAACAAACATCAAAAGGAACATTCATCAGAAAGAATCCTGAATTAGAAAGAGTACTTCGTAAAGTTGGTAAAAATACAAAAGAAGTTTGGGATCAAATTTTAGCTGATGGTGGTTCTGTACAAGGATTAGATTTCTTAGATGAATGGTGTTTCCTTGATGGTAAAATTGTAACATGTGAAGAAGTAAAAGAAGAAGACAAATATAAAATGTCATCTGTAAAAGAAGTTTTTAAAACTTTTAAGGAAATCAACCAATTAGATTTAGTTAAACAGGCGGGAGTTAGACAACAATATATTGACCAAGCTGTTTCATTGAATTTGGCGTTTCCTGCGACGGCAGATCCTAAATGGATTAATCAAGTTCATATGGAGGCATGGAAACAGGGTGTTAAAACTTTATATTATATGAGAACAGAATCAGTTTTAAGAGGTGATATTGCGGCTCAAGCAATGAATCCTGATTGTGTTAGCTGTGAAGCTTAAAAATAATGGGTGACTCCCTCAAAGTACTACTGTCGTCAAGGCGTACCTTGAGCATCCAGGTCTCGAGAATACAGGGGGTGAATATCAAGACACTAAATTAACCCAACTTCGGTTGGGTTTTTTCTTTATATACATTTTACATTAGTTTATATTTATTGTTATGGCAGTAACCTACGGTATTGATTTTCCATTTAGGGATAGTAATAAAGGTGATTATCTAAAAATGACAGAAACACCTGAGAGAGAAGTTAGATCTAATCTTATTCATCTTCTTTTAACAAAGAAGGGAACAAGATATTATTTACCCGATTTTGGAACAAGAATTTATGAATATATCTTCGACCAAAACGATGTTATTACATTTAATTTAATCGAAGAAGAGATAAGAGAAGGGGTTAAAAAATACATACCTAATTTGGATATAAACTCAATAAAAATAATGTCAGCAGAGGATGACCCTGATCAATCAAGAAATTTCACACAAGATGAGGATGAAAGATTATTCAGAGTATCGGATGCATCAAGTAAACCGTATACCGCAAAAGTAAAAATTGATTATACAGTTAATAACGGAGCATTTTCATCTTCGGATTTTATAATTATTAATATATAATATGTCAAAGAAAATATCATACGCAACCAGAGATTTTGCTGGATTAAGAGAAGAGTTAGTTAATTTAACTAAACAATATTATCCGGATTTAGTTAAAAACACTAACGACGCGTCCATCTTTTCCGTTTTATTAGATTTAAATGCTGCGGTTACAGATAACCTACATTTTCATATAGATAGAGTTTGGCAAGAAACTATTCTCGATTTCGCACAGCAAAGACAATCACTATATCATATTGCTAAAACATATGGTTTAAGAATTCCAGGTAATAGACCTTCAGTTGCTTTATGTGATTTTTCAATTAACGTACCTGTTAGTGGTGACAAAGAAAAAACCGAATATTTGGGATTATTAAGAGCAGGAGCACAAGTTTCAGGTGGGGGACAAATATTTGAAACAATTGAAGATATTGATTTTGCAAATCCTTTTAATAGTAAAGGAGAACCAAACAGATTAAAAATACCAAATTTTGACGGTAACAACAAACTTATATCATATACAATCACTAAAAGAGAGGCTGTTGTTAATGGTGTTACAAGAGTTTTTAGAAAAGTTATAACTGACTTAGAACAAAAACCATTTTTAAAAATATTTTTACCAGAACAAAATGTTTTAGGTGTTACATCTATAATTCATAAAGATGGTACAACATTTGGTGCAAATCCAACAACCGGTGAATTCGGTTCACCAACAAATAAATGGTATGAAGTTAAATCTTTGATGCAAGAAAAGGTTTTTATACCCGACCCAACAATTGTTTCAGATAAAGATAATTTTAAACCTGGAACATATATTAGTGTTAATAATAAATTCATTACCGAATATACACCTGAGGGTTATTTTTATTTAACTTTTGGTTCAGGTACCGTTAATCCACTTGATAATTTGGATAACTATATGACTGGCGATTTGAAAGTTAATTTAGCAACTTATTTAAACAACCTATCACTTGGTGCATTACCTAAGGCAAATACAACATTATTCATCAAATATAGAGTTGGTGGTGGAAAAGATAGTAATCTTGGTGTTAATGTGATTACAAGTGTTGATAACGTTGATTTCTCTGTAAATGGTCCGGTATCAAGTGTTAATACACAGGTTATACAATCTTTAAGAGTGACAAATGTTACACCAGCAATCGGTGGCGCTGACCAACCAACTATAGAGGAAATTAGAAACATGGTTTCTTACAATTTTGCGGCACAAAACAGAGCAGTAACATTAAACGATTATAAATCATTAATTGAAAATATGCCATCTACTTTTGGTGCACCGGCAAAAGTTAATGTGATGGAAGAAGATAATAAGGTTAAAATTAAACTTATATCTTATGATGAAAAAGGTAATTTAACAAACGTGGTTTCGAACACATTAAAAAATAATATCATTGAATATCTTTCTGAATATAGAATGATAAATGATTATTTGGAAATTGAAAGTGGTGAGGTTATAGATGTTGGTGTTGAAATAGACATTTTAGGTGACAAAAATGAAAGTGAAACTGAAGTTGTTAGATCGGTAATTCAAAATGTTATTGAATATTTCTTAATTGAAAAAAGAAAAATGGGGGACCCATTGTTTGTTGGTGAATTATTTAAAGAAATTGGAACAGTTGGTGGTGTTGTAAGTGTAGTTAATATTAGATTATTTGGAAAAGTTGGTGGAGAATATTCCACAAATGAAGTTTCAGTAGGTTATGTTGATAATACCACAAAAGAAATTTCTCAAACAGATATGACTGTATTCATGAAATCCAATCAAATACCACAGATACGTTTCCCAAACAAAGATATAAAAGTGAGAGTAAAACCTTTGGTTTCGACTACATTCTAATCTGAAATTTTCTTATATTAAAATGGAAAATCTCATTGTTTCTATTTATTATAAGAATGGTACAAAAGCATAGAATATCTACAAATATTGGTAAAGACCAAGTAATAAAAGTTGAATTAAAACAAGACTTTGATTTACTTGAAATATTGTCATTAAAGTTCACCCAAAAAGAAGTATACACTTCTTTATGTGCCGATTATGGTGTTGTTTGTGGTAGAATAAGTGTAAATGATGGTTTTGGTATACCAAATGCAAGAGTTTCAATTTTTATTCCGTTAGATTCAAACGATGAACTTGACCCTGTAATATCTGAATTATATCCTTATAAATCTACATCAGATAGAAATGAGGATGGTTACAAATATAATTTATTACCATTCAGACAACAACATTCAGGTCATTCACCAACAGGTACTTTTCCTGACCAAACAGATATTTTAGCAAGAGAAGAGTATCTTGAGATTTTTGAAAAATATTACAAGTTCACAGTTAAAACAAACCAATCTGGTGATTTTATGATATGGGGGGTACCATTAGGTTCCCAAACATTACACGTTGATGTAGATTTATCTGACATTGGTTGTCAATCACTTGTTCCATATGATTTTATTTATGAAGGTATATCTGAAGAAAAATTTGTCAACAAATATACCTACATGTCGTCTGAAAATTTAGACACTTTACCACAAATTATTTCATTTGATAAAACGATAGAGGTTTATCCATTTTGGGGTAACGAAGATTTATGTGAGATTGGAATTACAAGATCGGATTTTGATTTAGGTACAAGAGGAGTTAGATTAGAACCATACGCATTAATGATGGGTGGTACAGTATCTGACTCAGGTAAAGATGCGTTGAGAGTCAATTGTAATGTTGACAATCAAATGGGTGAAAAATGTAGATTAACAACATTTAAAGGTGATGTTGAAGCGATTAGATTTACGGGTGAATATGAAAAAGATTCTAACGGAAACCCACAAATTAGTAGACCAATACTCGAAAGATTTGACATTGATAGTACCATCGACGAAAATGGTGTATTCTTTTTTAGGGTACCCATGAACACCGATTATTATTATACAAATGAATTTGGTGAATCAATTTTATCAAAAGAGAAGAAAGGTATTCCAACTAAAGGAACATATCGTTTTAGATTGTCTTTAGGTGAAGACACCGGTGAAAGAAACAGATTTACAGGTAAAATGTTGATTCCAAATATCAGAGAATATCACACAGGGGACGTATCTCTTTTAGGTGGACACGGAACAATTAATCCAAAATCGTATTCATTTAGTACAGATATAGATGATTATCCTGACACGAATGTTGTTGCGGGTACCGATAGTGACGCTGTTGCAGATAATTTAATTGGTGTACCACAAGATTATTTTTATCAATTTAGATATAATAGAGTTTATACGGTTTCACAATTTATAAACAAATATAACAAGGCAAGTGGTTTTGAAAAAGTATTTAGATTTTTTGTAAAAGATAGAAACGAATCTTTTATTGGTATTAAAGAAATTTGGCCATCAGATGGAGATTGTTCAAACGTTAACAATTATTTCCCTGTAAACGATGCGGTTAGAAATGTAAGATTTAATTTTTTCATATTAACAATTTTAAGTTACATTGAATATATTGGTTTATTTATATCACTATTCATCAAAGAATTCGTAACATCGGCATTATTCGGATTTGCGGAAGCATTGGCGGGTATTAAAGTTGTTAACGGTGCCTCGGCTAAAATGTTTAGAAGAGCCAAAGAATATCAATTTAAAAGTATTTTTAAATTAAGATTAATCACCTATCCGGATTGTTATGATTGCACTGAAGATGACGGTAGTGCTGAAATTGTTCCGGTGACATCACAAATCGATATTTCATATTGGACTGGTCAAACACCAACCTTTACTGATATTGATATGGAAGAAAAGTATGTGGTAGGAAGAGCTTCTGGTTCGTGTGATAAATATACAATATCTAATAGTGGTGCATCGTCGGTAAGTGTAAACTATTTTGACTGTGATAGCAAAGTTAGAACATTAACAATTACTGCTGGAACAACTGGATTAGAATTATGTGCACAACCAAATCAATTGGGGACATTTACCTCAGCGGGTTTAACCGCTTCGGTAACGGCAGACGGTTGTGCGGGGCCAAGCGGAATCGTACTTGATGATGATTTATATTTTGTGTCTAATGGCGGAGGTTCGTTTAATGGATTATCAAGTATTCCAACAGAAGATCAGTCACCCGGAGACGGCGCGTGGTTACATCAAAAATATCTTTTAGCTGTAAATGTTATTGGTGGAACAGAACCCGACGCTCTTACATATGTTGCTGTAGGTTTTGGACAACCATCTCAAATTGTTTATGATGCCGCAACCTCCACTTGGAAAATATTGGATTTATATCAATCAATAAATGAAGGTATATCTGCGGCGTTTAACACGCCACTTGATCAGGTTGTTGCAGGAAGTTGTCACACAACACAAGGATTAGTAAGAATTCGTAAAATATGGCAAGTCGATGCACATGTGGATGAAACCGAATATACATTCCAAGAAAAAGAAAGTGGATGTTTAAAATATGATTATATAATTGAAGATGAATTAAATAAAACTGGTGACATGGATTTAGTTGGTATAACATCACCAATTTATTCAAGAACATCAACATACAACACATATAAATCAGTTATAGATTTCTATGAATCAAATCAACCAAGATTTATTTTATTTGGAACTAGCCCACATAGACCAACATCAGGACCCCAAAATGGTGTTTATATGTGGAGACAATGGGATCAAAATTATAATGCAAAAGTATTAGGACTTCCACCATATGATGTCGAAGATTGTGAACAACCATTTGATTATGCCAATTTATTAGGTGTTGCTTCAACACACAGTAAATGGCCAACATATGATAGTGCAAATAGATTTGATAATAATGTTACACATTGTATATATAATGGTTTATATTATGGTGTTGTTAAAAAGAGAGGACCTTATTATGTTGATAGAACATTAACAAAAGATGGTACACTAACCGGTTTTTCTGAATTTAGAGACGGTGTTTATACTATTATTCCTTTAGCTGGTAAAACAGGAGAATTATTAAATTCATATAGAAGAAGAAAATTATTTGGTAAATTAATGTGTGGAGGTGTAACATCTTACACATTCTCCAATGGTTGGTTAAATGGTGTTTTATACTTCTTCCAATTTATGAAAAGAGGAGCTAGTAATTTCTGTAAAGAATGTCTCTATAAAAAAGTTGAAAGTGATGGTTCTTCACATTTTTATTACAGATCTACACCATATAGTCCAACATACAGTGGATATGAAGCACAAGCAAATGGATCACTTACTGATAATGAAGGAAAGTCATATAATTTAATTTATAGTGGTAAGACTAAAGGATTTTATGGTACTGCGAGAGATTTAGATATGGCCGATATCATTACTAATCCATTTAAAGCCAGTTCATCCTCATTTAGAGAATATATTACAAGTTTAGGTCGATTGGTTTCTGGTTATGTTTATAGGAAAAGAGAGATTAATTATCCAACAACAGTTGTTGATTTAGGTCCAAGAACAACTTGGATAAAAGAAATATGTTTTGACACTTCTCTAGATGTCAACTGTTCAATAACGAGAAGTATAGGTGCAACATCGTATAAAGGATTAGATGATTTGATGGAATATATTATTCAATCAAAAGAAATAAAAGAAAGAGGTAGATTAGATGTTGAAGATTTATTTGATAAAAGAGGTGGTGGTTTAATTGATGGTGATATTGCACAATTAATGAATTTTAACACACAAGTTGGTATCTATCCACTTGAAACTGAAGATGATCAGTCACCTTATTATAGTGATTATACCGATACTTTTGATTTTAAAGGTCCTGTTGGTATTAACTTTTTGTATAGTGAAGACAACCCCGACACAGAAACTATTGAAGCTAATGGTTACTTAATTAGAACTTGTCTAAATAAAAAAGGTAGACTTGGTGACTATTCTCAGAGAGTTCCATATTTTATGTGGGATACAAGAGGACACGGTTTTGGTGAAGATGGTGTTGCTGGAGAATCACAAACACATTATACTGCTAGAGTTTATAATCAAAGATTCCAACAGATGAAGGCAAATATGAACTTAACTGTTGGTGATAGTTTAGATGATAAATTCCAAGATGGTTATGTTTTACCTCCAATTAGAGATTGTATAGATACAGGAAGTGGACCTAAAAAAATAAACGACAATTATAAAGAATATACGGTATTTGGTAGTACAAGACATCTTATGGAAATAGGTGGACCATACCATTTTACTTTTGGATTAATTAAAGGTGGAACAGCCTTCGATAAATTTATTGAAAACTTCGGACCAAAATAATATGTGGATAAAAGATTTATTTAATAAGAGAAAACCTAATCATTTGGTAATTTATTTAGACCATGATAATAAAGATGGATGGTTGTTTAAGTTATTTTCAAAAATAACATATTCAATCGGCCCTGTTAAAACATTAGACGAAGTCATTTCTAAATTAGAAGATTTTAAAAAAAGGTATCCATATAAAATAAAATATATCACAATTAACACATATGGTAGAGGTAGACATTTAGTCAATACCAAAGAATTGAAAAGTGAAGATGGTGAAAAAAAGTTAGATATATTAATGAACGAATTAATCACCATGTTAGATGAAAATGGATTCGTACAATTTGCAACGTGTTATGGTGGTTTGGCACATAGAAAGTTAGTAGAAATTTCTGAAAAATATAATGGGATAAACGTGGCGTCTATGTATGGTGAATATAGTTTAAAAGGAAATGCGGTCGTTTGTAAATGTAAAGAAATTGGTTTTAGTGAAAAAATAAAAAACTCATTACCACAAAGTAGAAATGGTTTGTTGGAAGATGAAGTTAAAATCGTTGATACATACACCAGAAAAATGGGAGAAGAAGTGAATTGGAATACATGTGGAATGGCATATGTGTATAATAAAATAACAATTGAAGAAGGTGTTTGTAAAATAGAAAAACAACCATTTTCATCATTAGAATGTGTAATGAATTATTTATTTAATATACAATGAATAAAAAACAAATAATATTACCAACCAAAAGATTTGCAAATGCGGATGTGGAGGATATTGATGTTCGTCTAAATTTAGATGAACAAAGAAATCTTTTGCGTGAAGGTGATAGAAATGTTATTCTTGATATTAATGAACTTTTTAATAAAGAAAGAAACCTAAGTAATAACTATAAAATACACGGTAAATTGAAAATGGTTTTTAGAAACCTTTATTCAGGTACCACAACATATGAACCATTAAGAAAAAATCTTTATTTGAATGGTGATGGTTCAGATGACAATTTTGCCGGTACATTACCTTATAATGAGTTAGCATTTTTTAGACACGATGTCATTAGAGAAGTTTATACTGGTTATACGGGAAATGATTTAACTGCTGATATTAATTTAAACACATTTACTTTAACGGGTGGAACAACTCACACTCCACAAATCACATCAATATCGGCACCATATCAAAATTGGAATCTTTTTTTAAGTTATGTTTATAGTGGTGATACAAATCACCCAATGGTGTATACATTATCTGGTTCACCAAAAACAGAAGGTTCTAATATTGTACATTTTACCGCAGGACAAGGAATACCTTTTAGAGTTGACACAACAAGTAGTACAAGATATGTTTCATTAACCTCTCCTGTTGAACACGGTATCTCTAAAGGTGAATATCTGATTGTGAATAACAATGTGATGTATGTTACCGATCTTGGTAATGAAGTTTATAATTCTGAAAAATATGTTTTGAATATATTAATTAATGACATACCAACAGGATTTACATTCACAAATAATACTATTGTTTTAGGTAAAAGATGTATAGATAAAAATAATCTTACAGGTACTACATCACAATATTATGTACACAAACATAAGATTTTAACATCTTCAAAAGATTATATATTAGATAAAGCAGGATTTGAGTTACCGATATGGGAAGAAGAGAAAAAAATATTATATAAAAATAGTTCGAATGAAGAAGATGTGATTGTTCAGGGTAATAGAATGGAATCGTTAATTTATGATTTTAAAGAACCATTTGTATTAACAGGACTAACAAATAATTTGGGATATACACCTACAGATGTTTATGTTACCGTCTTATTCAAAAACGGTAATGGATATTTTAATTACCCACCAAAGGTTGGTTGGAAATTTAATTTCCATGATACATGGATTGATGAACACTTTAGTGGAACAACTGCAAATGAATCAAAATTATCTGGTTCAACATTTACTAATAGTGGAATTACATTTACCAGTGGTACTACAATCAATAGAGGACTTTCGGGATTGACTGGTGCGTTTGTTGAATATAATATTAGTGAACTTAAAGAAAGAATCATCAGTGAGGCTTTTCACAAATTTAGTTCACCAACAACAATTTTTAATCACGGACAAACAAATCCAGCTAACTTACCCGGTTCAAGTAGTGGTAATCCACATGGTTTATATTACCAACCTTACCATAGAATTAAACTAAGACAATTGTCACCATATATTGAAACATCTGATACAGACGAGATAGAAAATCTACCTGAAAATGTTAGATATTTTGAAAACGAGGGATTGTGGAAATGGAGAGATTTATATGACCAAGGATTTGTTGATCAAGATGGTTATGGGACAAATTATCCTTTCATTAATAACATACATTATATAAAATATGATATTAATTTCTATTTAAGAAATGAGAGAGATTATACAAATAAAGCGGATGGTATAAAGAAATTCAAAAAGAGTAAAAACTGTTAATGAAAATATTAAGAAAAAATATTGACCAAAATATCATATTGAACAAAGAAGATTCTTTTAAAACTGACTTGGCTTGGCAAGAAAATGCCCAAGAGATGGAAAAGGAACTTCTTGAAAATATTATTAATCCGGTTCAAAATTTCGAAACAGTTAGATATCTACACAAACCATATGTTAGTGAAAAAACAGGAATATTACAAACAGATATATGGTACAAATTTTTCTTTATAAGTGGTGGAACGTATGTTTTAGATTATGAACCAACAGGTTTAAGCACAAAAGAAAATGTAACATTGTTTAAACAATTTACAGAAAGTTTTTTCAGGTTAGAATTTTTTAAAACACCAAACGGAGATACACCAAATAGAACAAATAGAAGATTGGTATTTGCAAAAAATTTAGCATTACCAATTGGAGAAAGATATTTCTATAATTCAATAAACACATTTGTTAATAAACCCATTTTTACGGGTTCAAATTATAGAAATAAAGAAAACATGTACTTGTTTTGGTTTCAAGAAGATAGTGCATTAAATGAAGAAACTTTAACAGGTAGTACGTTTTATATGACTGCAAAATTTTTTAATGCCGAAACCGGAACAATTACAGATTTCACAAATAAACCATTCAAAAATGGTTTTTCTACACCGTCATTTACTACAAGAATTGGTACAACAACCAATCCAATCTTATTTTATGAAAAAGGAATTTCTAATCCAATAAGAGAAGTAGATGAAGAAGATGACATGTATTATTGTGTTAGAATTGATAGACAAAATAGTGAATATGGTTATGTTTATCAAGTGGGATGTGAAGATGGTTGTGATTTAAATGGTACCGCCGTTAAAATTTAGTATAAATGAAAAATAATAGATACGAAATATTAAAAAAACACATTAATACCGTTTCACTTGTTTCATTAACGAGTCAAAATTGGTATGATGAATCGGGTAAATTGATACCATGGACAAGTGGTAGTTTATATATCGGGCCCCAAACAGGTGACGCGGTTTATAATACAAATGTTACGGGAAGTTTAGTTGAGGCATATTATAAATGGAACGGTTCAACATGGGTTAGTAGTAGTATTGAAAATGTTTCACCATCCTACAATTTACCTCTATTTTTAGAATCTACAGTAGATGAAATGGGTGTTATGGTGGGTTTTGATGGTGATATTGAACAAGTTGAACAATTATGTAATTTCTCATATACACAAACAGGAAGTACAATACAGGTTTATAGTACGGTAAATCCTGATAGATTGAGAACTATTGTAGAGCAAACTTTCACAATAAATTGGGGAGACGGAAGTACATCTGGACTAACGGTTAACAGTGGAATAGTAGGTACAAGTTTACCAACATTGAGTCACACTTATACAACATCGGGTCGTTATATTATTTCAATATCAATTAATGCCCCATTTTTAAAACAAAAACTAAGAAAAAAAATAACAGTTCCAAAATATACAACAACCCCAAATCCCCTTGGAACATACACATATACGGGTACAAATTTACCACTTTATGAATCGACAGAATTTTATTTAAAAAGTGGTAGAACACAGAACTATTTAAATGATTTGGAATATAATCCACAAACAGGAACAACAACATTTAGATATTTGGGTATTGGTGGTAGTAGGTTGGAAGAAAAAAGAAAATATGGATCTGTATCATATTCTAATGTAACTGTTAGTGGGGACACGATAGGGAATTATACAGGGTATAGTTTCACATATACAGGAAATACAACTGGTACAACAACTATGTATTATCGTGATTATGACGACGGTACAACATTAATTACAGGAAATACTGCAGGATTCACAAAAGAAGAAATAATCAACCAAATGATTACAAGAAATGAACATTTTCTTGGATTTGTGGAAGACCCAACAGTATACTCAGATATTTTTGTTGAGAGAGGTAAACAAGGAGTTTTAGAAAAAACATTGAGACTCGGTGAAATAGACAATGTTGGTGAATTAGACATCTATGGAAATGGATATTTTAAAGTAAGAAAACAATAAAAATTATATTTATTAATAAAAAGTAATATGGCAGTAGGTAGTTACGGTACAATAAGACCAGCAGATGTTTCTCCATCGGATGTAGAAATATTTCTTCATTACGTTCCAAACAGGTTGTCCACCGCAGAAGTTACGTTAACAACGTTATCTTCTGAGGACATTCTTACACCTATATTCCATAACGACGATACCGATACATCTACAGATGGTTCAGCATCAGGAAATGAAATATTGGGTGGTCTTTATAATTTAAAATTGTCTTCAGATAACTTTTCCGATTTAGGTATATATACATTACATATTAGACCAAAACAAGTAAGATTATCCATTACGGATTGTGGTGTTTTATCATCATTACCATCAGTTAGAGGATTAATTATAGATTTATCAAATGTACCGTCTACAGATAGAGGTAAATTTACACCACAAGGTTTGGTGGGTTATAGAATCGAATATCTAAACGATAATTCAACAAAAATACCTAATTTTTATAGAATCATCACATCATCATTTTATTGTACTCCTGTTGTATCAAACTTAACGAGTACAACACAAAAAGCTATAAGATATCAATATAGTAATACTACAACAAATTTGATGTTTCTTACTGTGACACCATCCTCAGCACCATCAAGTAGACCAAATGTGGTTCCATTTATTGGTGAGCCAGGACAAAATATTATTATAACCAATACCTTTTTTAATCCAACAACTGTTGAAATTGAAATGGTTGAACACGATGCATCAACATTAGCACATGCATTGTACGGTAACCAAACTAAAGCTGTTTCTTCTGGTATCTACACCATTTATGATAATAACAACAATAACAGTATCTACAAACAGTACAATCTATACGAAGTTAAGGATGAGTTTAACGAAACCTTATATGAAGTTAGAGAGGAAAAAACAGATATTGACGAGACATTAAACTTCGATGATATTACACAATAATGGCAAGAAGAAAAGTTCCAAGTCAAGCTGCGACAGGTGCGGAAACGTTTAGTGATAGTTTAGTCGGTAGACAAATTACCGATGGGTCTAGTCAATTGACTAATACCAACTTCGCTATTGATAGAACAATTCCTGACAGAGACGTAAAAAACTTTAGAACTGGAAGATTTTCTGATTTTTTGACACTTGATGATTTAAAAGAAGAAAAATATAAAACAGAAGAGGAAGAAATAGTTGAGTCGAAGAAAAAAACCGTTTCATTCAGATCATCTAAAAACGATGCAAATAAATCTTTATTTGGTTCTTTAAAAAATAGAGTAGGTGTTTCATTAACAAACATCATTCAAAAATATCCTGCAGCGGTTTTAATCGATGAGGATAGTACTACAAGATCATCTAACTACACAATAGAAAATATCACATATGATATTAGTCTTGACAACACCCAATTCGAGGTCGATTTTTCAAGATTATACAATCCTTTTGATATTTTATTCAAAAAACCTAATAGTCAGGTAGAACCAAATACAACAAATAAAGTAAGAAATTTTTATTCTTCCTTTAGAAAATATGTAATTGAATTAAGTGGTATTACTTATGACGTTGTTAACTACATAGAACCAAATATTGATAATAAAATCATATTAAAGGTAAAAGGTAAACCATTTGGTAACTCAACAACATATAGTAATAATGTTTTAATTAGACCAAATAATGGATTGGTTGAAGATTTCTTTTCGAAATTAGATGAATTAGAACAATGTCTTTTAAACAGAGACACCAATCCAAAATATACTGCAACATTCAGTGTTCCTAAAGATAGTTTAGATAATTCTGAGACTGTATTATCTGATGTTGAAGTTACATGGCCGATTTCCAAAGATAATTGGAATTTAAAAATCGTTGGTTTAGATTATGAACTTTATGTTCAAGATTTATCACAATTAGCCGAAGAAGTTGACAATTACAAATCTAATTTATTTGTTAGATTTATGTCATCACCACAACTATTTGAGTTTGACAGTGACGACAAAAAAGCAGAAGCAATATTTGAATTATACGGACATAGTTTTGATAGAGTAAAGAAATATATTGAAAACATTGCTTACATGAGAAATGTAAGTTATGACGGTATTAATAATTTACCCGATATTCTATTAAAGAATTTATCAAATACATTAGGTTTATCAACAATTAATTTATTCGATGAGAAGAAATTAGAAGATTTATTATATACAAGACAAGATACACAATATTCAGGATTAACAATTGGTAAAACAGTTGTTGACGCTGAATACGAATTTTATAGAAGACTTTTAGTCAATTTATCTTACATCTATAAATCAAAAGGTACTCGTTCATCTATTGAATTTTTCTTAAAATTCTTAGGTGCTCCCGACCCAATGATTAAGATAAACGAATTTGTTTATCAAGTAACTTCATTACCAAAATCATTTGATTTAGATGGTGACATTTATGATGTTATTGCTGGAGTTAAAAAACACAACGTAGCAACATTTATACCAAGTGGATACACATATCAAATTACCACAACAACAGGTGAAACAACATTCAATACAGAAACATATCCTGTTTATAGTGGTACTAAATTACCAAAAACGGCATACGATGAAAGTACAAATACCTTTTTCCAAAAAGGTGCCGGTTGGTATGATATAACATTAGACCATAGATCAATAGATATAATTGATGGTGAAAATTCTGATTTAAATAGTAGAATAAAAACAATCAAAACAAAAAATAAATCATTCACATATGGTGAGGATTATTTTGATGTTTATAGAACATTACCTGGTTTAGATACTGGTTATGAAATTGTAAGTAAATTAGATAACGAACAAAGACAAGTAGCGGATGAATATTCTTCATTTATTTTTAATAGAAAAAATATTGAAGTTTTTCTTTCTTCTGCACGTGCAATTGATTATGATATTTGGAGAAAGTCGAGAGACTTAATCATTTCTTTCGGTAGTGCTACTTTAACACCTCAAACAGGTGTAACATTTGCAGAATTTGTGGATAAAATGATGAGCACACAAATTACAAATTCACATACTGTAAAATATAGAAAAAATTATATAAAACTTGAGGATATCTACCAAGACTATATTACATCTGTTGATTTTGTACCTTACAATTATCCCGATGTAAATGAGTTTATAACAAGAATGAGTCCTTATTGGACACAAGTTTTAGATCAAATTATTCCATCAACCACATTATGGACTGGTGGTAATTTAATTGAGAACAATGTTTTTGGTAGACCAAAGTACAAATATAGATTTGGTTGTCAACCAAAAGTTTTTATTGAAAGTTTATACCCCAATTTTGAAGATGCAATAGAAGAAGATTTTGAAAAGATATTAGGAGGTGGTGATAATTTTAGAGGATTATTAAGTGCAACAGGTGTAACATATTACCCAATTATTGAAATTGATGGTGTTGAATATGGTGGTCCTGAATCAGGATTTGAAGTTATAGTTAGTGGTAATACTTCGGTGAATGGAGTTAGTGCAAAATTATTTGACTCCTTCCCAATAAATAATTGTACAGGCACAACATCATCCTCAACACAGTTACCTTTAATTTGTGATTACAAAGATTATTTAGAACCAGATGTAACAACAATAAAAAATTTATGGGTTACAGCATTAATTGGTTTAATTAATGCAATTAACACAGAAGATACTATGAATGGTGCTGGTTGTGTTAATGATTATGCACCATATACGGCGGTAACACAAAATAGTACGTGTACACAAGTCTCAAAACCAAAATTAACATATTCATTTTTTACTGATACTGATGGAGTTGAAAAAATTAAATTGTCATCCATAAAGTACGGACCAAATGATTGTTCAGTTGAGGAATATCTTGATTATAAATTTGTTGCATCAAACGAAACCACAGTTCCTGATTGTGGATTAGAATTAGATTTTTCTTTTGATTGTCCTGATGACGATGAGAGCCCCTTCCAATTTTATAGTGGTGACTCCGTTAATAATCCAAATGGACCTGAATGTAAATTAAATGGAATATTAAAAATAAAAATAACGGGTGACACGAATAATATAATTCAAAAATATCCGGTTAATAATTGGCCGTTATTTGTTCATAAAAATTGTGAAACCACAGTTAATCAAACAACAAACTATACTGTACATGGTTCCACGATGATACTTGATAATACATTTGAGTGTACGTGGTTTATAAATGACGTAACAGAAACAGATACTATTGATTTGTTATTTACTGATGCTGCAAACTGTGATTTGAAAGTTAAGTTTGAAGGAATCAACATTCATTGGAAAAATTATACGGGAACTACGGGTCCACAAGATGATCAAATTCTTTATAGATTAGTACCAAAGATACAGTATCGTAATTCATTTGATTATGGATTGGGTGCACAAACTTATGTTTTAAAATATGATGGATCAGGTTCGAATACTGATTTATCCAATTATGTTAAAACATATGTGAAAGATATTGTTTCAGGAGATACAATATTATCTGCAACATTTAAAGATTGTGCGGTATTAACAAATCAATCGTTTGTAAATGGTTTAGAAGAAGATGATTTTACATTCACATTTGATTATGTACCGAAAACTGTAATCGGTAAAGATTGTTTAGGTACTGTAAAGAAATATTCAATTACTGGTGTTACTAAACAAGATGAAACACAAGTATTTGAAATTTTACAAACATCAAAAGTAAAAGTTTATACTAGATTTTTTGTCGATGAAAACAACGGTGACGTTATTGATTTAAAAAGATATTTTTTCACTGAAAGATATCCCGAACATTTACAAATAAAACCAATACAAGAAGAACCGTGTTGTGATTATTCAGATGATTACTATATAAGTGGTGATTATTTAATCACATCAGAAGGTAAACTAATCGAGGTTACAAAAATAAATTTAGATTATTGTACTCCTGATTTATATTTTAATTTAAATTTATCGGGTTCTATTCCACAGAATTTGGTTGTGTTTAATGGTAACAATTCTTATCAAATATTGTTACAACACCAATACGATAATTTCAGTACATTAGATACAAATCTAATTCAATACTATGATGGTGGATTATGTCCTAACGAATCTGATTCGTCTAGTGAGAGAGAGTTAAGTGTTGTTAGTGGTTATACTGATTGTAATTTAACTCCATTTAGGGAATGTGATGGATTATTCCCAACATATACACCAACCGCCACACCAACACCTACTGTAACAAGCACACCAACTAGTACACCATCTAGTACGTCTACACCAACTACCACACCTACTTCAACTAGTACACCATCTAGCACGTCTACACCAACAGAGACTCCAACTAGTACATCCACACCAACGGCTACACCAACACCAACAGTAACAGAAACTCCAACCGAAACACCAACAGTAACGGATACATTGGATTGTGCTTTTGATGTGGATGTAGATGTATCATATCTTACACCAACCCCAACTGAGACACCTACCAGTACAATAACACCTGATTGTTCATTTGATGTTGATGTTGACATTTTATATCCAACTCCAACTCCAACAGTAACGACTACAACGACTTCAGATTGTTTATTTGATGTTGATATAGACGTAATATTCCCAACACCAACTCCGACTATTACAACTACACCTACAGTAACTATTGATTGTAATTTCGATGTAGATATCGATGTAATATTCCCAACACCAACTCCGACAATTACAACAACACCAACATCAACAATAACCACTAACTGTGATTTCGATGTAGATATTGATGTAATATTCCCAACTCCAACACCGACAGAGACTCCAACTTCTACGCCAACTATAACAACAACACCTACTGAGACACCAACAGTAACGGATACGGCGGATTGTTTATTTGACGTTGATGTGGATGTTATATTCCCAACACCAACCCCAACTGAGACACCTACCAGTACAATAACAACAACACCGACAATAACACCAACAGAAGGTTCATGTGATATGACATATGAAATTGTGGAAAGTAATCAGGGTATAATAACCGAAAATGGTGAAAGTTTCATTGGTGATGAAAATAGTAATATAATGATAGAAGAATAAAAACTAAAAAAAATATTTATAAAAAATGAGCATTATAAGAGTTTCAGAATTAAATCAAACAACGGGAATAACCCCAAGTTCTTTGTTTTTAACATCACATGGAGATAGTAATCCAAGAACTTCAAAATACATCACTAAAGATGATTTATTTAATGAATTAGCCACAACAGGTTCAAATGTTTTTGTTGGAAGTCAAAATATAACAGGAAGTTTAACTGTTAGTGGGTTAACAGCTGGTTCATTTACTGATAGTGCGGTTGTAATAAATCCAACAACAAATTTGTTTGGAACAATGCCACAAGGATTAAGAACAACTTATGGTTTATTTTCTCAAACAGGAAATAGTATAACAGTTAGTGGAACGACAACAGAATCATCTTTAATTGGACCTGGTGTTGGGACATTATCAGTACCGGCAAATGGTTTTACTATCGGTGACGCATTTAGAGCGGATATGGGTGGTATAATTGATGCAGGAAATAATGAAACGGTTGTTATAAAAGTTAAATCTGGAAACGCAATTTTTCTTGATAGTGGTATACAAACATTAACAAGTAGTATTAATGATGCGATTTTTAATTTATCAATAAATTTTGGTATTAGAAATATTGGTACGACTGGTGTTGCAGAAATTGTGTGTTTAGGAAGATTTACATATGTAAAATCAAATAATGGTACTGTAGAAGGATTTGGATTTAACACTGTTAATAATACAACGTTCAATACAACAATTGGTAACACGTTAGATATAACAATTCAATGGGGTAGTAATAGTGCATTAAACCATGTGTATTCTGATTTATTTACTTTAAACAAAATATATTAATAATAAATGGCAACAATAAGGTTATATAGTAGTTCAGGGTTATACAACGGATATTATGCCGATATCGTTTTTCATGCGTATACTGGCGGCACAACTACTATTGCAACAAATGTTTTAATACCTTATTATTGGACAACTGATTATTATTATGGTACATACGATTTTAATTTTCTTAATGAGTTAGAGGGTACTGTTTGTCATTTAGACATTATACCAGAACCAACACCTACTCCAACATCAACTGAAACACCGACACCAACAATTACGGTAACTGAAACATACACACCTGATTGTAATTTCGACGTTGATGTTGATGTAATATTCCCAACACCTACACCTACAACCACACCAACAGAAACTGAAACACCTACACCAACTATAACCACAACCGAAACTTATACTCCGGATTGTTTATTTGATGTAGATATCGATGTAATATTCCCAACACCTACACCAACTATAACACCTACTGAAACACCTACACCAACAACAACCAATACGATAACAGAAACACCAACGGTGACAGAAACTTTTGATTGTGTATTTGATATAGATGTTGATGTAATATTCCCAACCCCAACGCCTACTGAAACACCTACATCAACTCCAACCGAGACACCAACTATTACGATAACTCCAACTGAGACGTTTGAACCAGAGTGTGTTACTTCGTTCACTGCAACTGAGGTATTTGACCCTAATTCAGTTAGAGTAGAATATATAGTTCATAAATTAGATAATGCGGCACAAGGTAATGTGACTAACGGTACAATAACAGGAGAAACAATATATCTTAATGTTCCTGTTAATACGGTAATGTCTATCACAGCAACAACAGAATCAGGAACATCTTTAATTGGTTGGAATACAACTCCAAGTGAAACTAACTTATTACAGACACAAAATGTTTTAACACATACCGCATTAAATGATATTACATATTATGCAATAATTGATACTAACGATGTGATATCTAAAGTTATGTGTTACTCTCCTGATTCAGATTTAAATGATATTTGTTTAACATGTGAAACAACAAAAACAATTTATTTTGATAAATCAGATTATGAAGCAAATGGTATCTTAAATGTTACATGGTATCAAAATGCGGCATTGACAATATTAGCCGACAATGGATGGTATAAAGATCCACAACAAACAATAAACCCTGTAATATATCAAATAGGAAATGGTGTGGCAACAATATTTGGTGTATGTGATGGTGACGTTATGTATTGTAACATATAAATGAAATAATAAAAAAATAAAACGAGATGCCATATACTAATAACGTAACATTAAATTTTGTAGCAACAGATTTCACATCTAATAGACCTTCTTTTGCAACAGAAAATAACTATGCAACAAATTTAAGATTTGCAAATAGAACAAAAAGTCTACGTTTATCTAATACAAATTATGGATATGTTGTATTTGAAATTTCATATAGTGGTACATTGGATTATGTCTCAGTTTGTTTTACTGATCCGAATGGTGGAGATGTTTCTGTATCAACAGAACAAAACGGATTATATAGAATATCAAATAGAACAATAATTGTAGAAAATATTATAAAAAACGAAACAATTAGTGGTACTAAAACTTATTATATTATAGTAAACCCTGATCAAACAAGACAAAGTAGTTTACTTAATGTTTCTGTTGCTCTTGCAAAGAAAAATACGGCACCATCGTCTGCAAGTATAACATTATCATATGATTGTACAACACCGATATACAAATATGAAACGGGATTACATGTTTATTCTCCATATGACGCACAGGCATCAGTTGCAACATTAAAGACTTATTTATATTCTCTTACAGATATAAACAATTGGACAACAGATACTAGAGTTTATGCGTCACCAATATTAAACAATCCAGCATTACCATATTATTACGGTTACGGTTCAAATGTTTACAAAGTAGGTGGTGAATTTGAAAGATCTTTTGGTACACAAACGGAAACAAATGTTAAAAAGAAACTTTTTGGAAAACCAAAAGTTTCTGAAGTGACAATCGGTCCAAAGTCTTTCTACAATGCATCCACAAATTCATCAGATGCATGTACAATTCCTTTTATGGAAGGTGTTGGTAGAATTAGACAAATTATACCGAATAGTGGTTTATCACAACCACAACAATATAGATATTATATGGGTTATCACTCATCTAATATAAGAACATCAAATGATAGTGTATTCACTCAATATAGTTTCGGTAGAAAAAGTCATGACCCAATTACGGGTGCAATACATGCACTATCTAAAACATTACCTGGTGTTGTTAAAGGATACAACAAAGATTGGAAACTTAACGGATGGGCCGCAGCCGCAAGTATTGTTGGTATAGCGTCACTAATACCCGGTGTTGCATCATTTTTTATTGGAATAGCGGTAGAAGTTAGTGCATACTTTAATTATTTGATTGGTCCATTTGCATCTTGGGGTTTTACTATTGGACCGGCATTAGCATCATTTTTAAGTGTTGTTGGATGGATTGCTTTCGGAGCACTTTTGTTATATTCATTATTTAAATTATTTTTTAGTTACACTCTTACAGTATTCAAAGAAGATTGTAAACAATTTTTATATCACTACACAAGTAAACCATATATCATAACAAGTCAATCTGGGAATGACACCGTTTTATATAGAGATGAACAATTAACAACTGTCAATAATGGATATTATTGTGATGGTGTATACTATTATACCCAAACAAATGGTAAAATAGTAAACAAAGAATTATCATATACGAATGCGATTATGAGTGATAATCCTCCCGTATTTAGATTTTCATATTCAATAAGACCAGACGATGAGCCAATTGTAACAGACTTTAACAAATTGGTAATATTGTCATATGTGAGTGGAAAACCATTACCATATTGTGGAACTGGTACCATATACTATAATGATACTACTTTGACACAAACAGTTACAAAAACGTGTTGTGCACTTGAATCCGTTCCATCTACAACATTTACAGTTCCAGCTGGTTCTATTTTTAGTTGTATTAGTCAAAATGATGCAAATACCAAGGCAAATAATAAACTAAATGCCATGGTTGCATATGCACAATCCGAATCCAATAATTATTGTTCACCAATAAGTGGTAGTTACATCGGTACATTAGATACACAATTTACACACGATTTAAAAATAGAAGATAATAAAACAACAACAACAGTTTTCTATGATAAAAGAAATGGTTCATTGTCAAACGGAACCACTTTATATTATGATAACTACGGTTGTCAAAAAGTCTTAGATGGATATTACGCCGTAACAGGATTAACTCCATATTGTACATTCTATAGAACATCAAACGGAAATGTTAATGGAATATTTGTAATGCAGAATTCAAATAGTACGACCACAACAACAGGAGAATCAATTGTTCAAACAACAAAAAACTACACAAGTAATTGGTTTTTAAATGGTACAAATAAAGACACTCTTAACGTTTATACAAATTCGATTGAAAACGATAGAACCTTTAATCCAAATAGTCTGTATTCGAATAGTAAATTGTTTAAAGGTTACATTAAAACACAACAGACTTTAGAAGATTTTCAAGTAACATCTTATGGTGGTACATCATATAATGAAGCAGATACAGGATGGTACAGACCATTAATTGATTGGATTGAACAGGATTCATTTTATTATTATAACGCGGAAACAATAACATTAGACATATTAGAATTATGTCCAACAGGAGGTGCATCACAAAGAGGTTTTTATGTTATTGGAAAAGTGGGAAGTGTTGAAACACCAACACATAATAAAGTTGGTGTTCAGATAGATGTATACACAGGGTCTACACCTACTTTTTATAAAACATATACAGGTACAACATCTGAATCAAATGCGAGAACTTTCTTCCCTTATGGTTCAGGTATTAGTAGTTCAACTATTGTTTCTCAAATTACTTTGACAACAATTACTACACCAAACCCACAAAATAAAATAACATATGTTATTGGTAATTCTACATTATGTGCTTCAAATTGTAACATAACATTATCAACCACTACCACAAATCCAACAAACCAAGCTGGAACAAATGGCACTGTTACTTTAACAATAAATGGAGGAACACCTAATTACACTGTTCAACTTGGTACTGTGTCTAACAATGTGTTCACACAAATTACAGGATATACAGGTTTGAGTACTAGTAACATCACTTTCACAACAGGAATGACATCGAGTACTTTATATACTATTAAAGTTATTGATTCAGTTGGTTGTCAAAAGGAAACAACATTTACTTTAGGTCAATCTACATTTACGTTCAACGCCGATTACATCATGTTGACTTATCAGTTTACTAATGGGTCGGACTTAGATACAAGAACAAGAATCGCAATACCAAATATTGGACAAACATCACAATCGACTTACTTAGGATGGGGTAGATTGTCGAAATATCCAAATACCACAACACCAATATTAACATTTGGCGGGGATAATATGGGAACAGGATTTGAGTCTGTATTAATTAATTTAAATAATTTCAAACAATCTTATCCAAATGAAACACAAATTGTTGCGGATTGTAGAACATTCTGGTTTGGAACGAAAGGAACTAATCCTGTAAACGTTGCTGCAACATTATGGAAAGGTGGTACACCTGTTAAAAATGGTTTCGTTTGGACAAATTCAACCGCAACCGCAACATACTCAATAAATTCAGTTAGTAAAGTGATTAATTTACAAACACAGAATGCCGCAACATCAGGAGAAAGAGTTGCAACACTAACATATAATTTACAAAGTAATAATGGTTCGTTTAATACGAATGACACAACAACACCTTCAGTATAATGACAAAAAAAGAGGCGACAAATTTAATGTACAACACATTAGAAGATTCAAATTTTGTAGAAGACATTGTTCATGATAATAATGAATTTTTAATCTATAAATCATTTGAAAAAGATGAATATATGGTATGTAAACTTTTTGAAGAAGATAAAGGACTCGTAAGTGATTTATTTGACAATATAGAAGATTGTCATAATTGGATAAACCAAAATTTACAATAATTATTGAGTAATGGGTTATAGATATTTTGATATAAGAATTGACGTTGGTGGTTTTGTAAATGCATCGTATTCAATATACTACGACTCAATATTGCCAAGCAATTATGCAAAATTGTATAATCCACTTGGAAGTACTCAAAATGCGACGGGTTTAACTTATACACAATTAACAACAGGATTGGGTGTTAGGATAGAGGTTCCCGATACTCTTACTAAAATTATTTTATACGACGCAAATAATAATTTTTGTGTTACTGATGATGAAACTTCGGATATTAGAGAAATAATAATATTATCTCAGACTCCTACACCAACACCAACACCAACAATAACAGCCACACCAACAAGTACTATTGATTGTGAATTTGGTGTTGATATCGATGTAATATTCCCAACTCCTACACCAACTAGTACTCCGACATCAACATCTACAATAACTGAGACACCAACAATAACTGAAACGTCGACTTACACACCAGATTGTAATTTTGGTGTTGATATCGATGTAATATTCCCAACTCCTACACCAACTGAAACACCAACTTCAACTAGTACATCAACCGAAACACCGACTATAACTGAAACATCTACATACACACCTGATTGTGTGTTTGATGTAGACGTAGATGTATTGTTCCCGACACCAACTCCAACTTCTACACCAACTGTAACTGAGACACCTACAGAAACACCAACATCAACATTCACACCTGATTGTGTGTTCGAAGGTGCGGTTAGTGAACCATTAGTAATTGACCAAAATACTGAAATTAATATTTGGTTTGATGATTCGGGGTCAATGAACGGAACACTTTCTCCATTACAAACAATGAGAACAACAATTTTAAGAGATTGTTTAGTTCAATTCTATGCTAACGATTATAATTTATATGATCAAAATGTTAAGGTTAATACATTCTCAAGTAAATCGGGTGGATTTGAAAGAACATTCTATGTGATGAATACGACGGGAACGACACAATATATCACTAAAGTGATAAACTTAGTATTCCAAGATGAGGCTTCAACACCATATGACGCTGAAGTTACATTTAATAGTATGGTTAGAACTGGTTTATATGATACCGATATGTCAGCATTAAGAACAACTCTTGACAATGTACCAAACAATGGTTACTATAGGGGTATAATATTCAGAGTTAATACGGGACCTAATACTTATGATGGATTTAGACAATTTATATCTGCGGTGATAAATGGTACAGGAGCATATAGTGGGGTGAATGGTTTATCGGATAAAGGTGAAATTACATGGGTAGAAAATGTGACAGGTTCATCAACACCACAATACTACACAGACCAAATAATAACAGCATTAAATACGTTAGGTTACAACTTAAATTTATGTGGAAGTAATCTTTAAAGTAATTATATATAGAGATGGCAAAACAATACGTAGTTAATATAATTTCAGGAACGGCACCAGGTCCATATAACATTTATTATGACAATGTTAGTCCCTCAAATTATGCCACTCTCGTTTCAACATTACAACCAGCAACCGGTGTTACCTTCTTAGATCTTAGTGATTTTGATGGTGTTTTAGTAGAAGTACCTGATGAAGCAATAAAAGTTATATTATATAATACTGATACAAATTGTTTAACTCAGGAAGATTTATTTTTACCAACTTTCACACCTACAGCAACATCAACGCCAACTTCTACACCAACCCCAACTATAACATCAACACCAACTGAAACGACAACTATTACACCAACAGTAACATATACACCGGATTGTACTTTTGATGTCGATATTGATGTTATTTTCCCAACACCAACCCCAACAGTTACACCAACACCAACTGCGACCGAGACCCCAACCGGAACTCCAACGTTTACTGAAACTCCAACCGAAACACCGACAATTACTTTTACACCAACAAGTACCTACACACCAGATTGTTTATTTGATGTGGATGTGTACATTATTTTCCCAACCCCAACACCAACCCCAACAGTCACAAATTCAACACCTACAAATATTATATTAAGTAATGATACTATTAATGAAAATAACGAAATAAATTTAGTTATCGGTACATTAAGTACTTCTGATACATTTGGTGATACACACACATATACAATTAATCAAACTTTAGATTGGTCCTCATTTAATATTTTTGGTAATTCATTAAGAGCCTCACAATCATTTAATTACGAGACTAAATCAACATATAATGTTTCAATTAGATCAACAGATCAAGGTGGATTATTTTATGATAAAACGTTCACAATTTATATTAATAGTGTAAATGAAGCACCATATGCTATCAATCTTATTGGATCTATACCAGAGAATAGTCCAACAGGAACCACAGTTGGTTATTTATTAACTTTAGATTCAGACAGTGGAGACACTTTTACATATCAATTAATTAATAGTCTTTCATATCCAGATAATAATAAATTTGATTTAACAACTGAAGGTACATTAACATCAAAAGAAATTTTTAATTATGAAGAAAAAAATAATTATACAATAAATGTAAGAACAACAGATTCTGGCGGTTTAACATATGATGGTTTAATAATAGTACCAATCACAAATGTTAACGAATCACCAACATACATATATTTGTCTTCTACTTCAATTTCTGAAAACGTACCAACAGGTACAACAATTGGAACATTATCTTCAGATGACCCCGATGCTGGTGATACGTTTACATATTCATTAGTAGATACGTCATCGTATCCTGATAATAACAGTTTTGTAATTACCGGTACATCTTTAAAATCTAATGCGGTTTTTAATTATGAAACTAAAAATTCATACACAATAAAAATTAGAAGTACTGATGCGGGTGGTTTGGTGTATAGCCAAGTAATTTTTATTGATGTAACAAATGTAACATTATCTGTATCGGCATCCGCCACAACAAATGTAACATGTAACGGTGGATCAAACGGCGTTATAACAGTATCTTCTGTAATAGGTGGAACAGCAAGTTATACATATTCAAAAGACGGAACGAATTATCAATCATCAACGACATTTAGTGGTTTAACTGCAACATCTTATACAATTTATGCGAAAGATTCGTATGGTGAGATTGGTAGTACTTATGTGACTGTAACAGAACCAAATGCAGTGTCTGTTAGTGCAAGTGGTACAAACCCAACATGTTTTAGTAGTACTAATGGTAGTATTACTGTATCATCGGCAACAGGTGGATCTGGTAGTGGATTTACATATTCAAAAGACGGAACAAATTATCAAACAGGAACAACATTTAATAATCTGGCAAATGGTACATATACAATATATGCTAAAGATTCAAATAGTTGTACAGGATCAACGTCAGTTACATTAAATAGAACACAAGTAACAGCAACAGTATCACAAGTTAATGTTGCATGTAATGGTTTATCAACAGGATCTATTACTGTTTCAAATTTAGATGGTGGACAAGGTGGACCATATGCAACAAAATTAAATGCTGGTGGAACTTATCAAGTTATTACAACATCAAGAACATATAGTAATTTAGCTGCGGGTTCATACACCATCTATGTTAAAGATAGTGCCGATTGTGAAAACACCTATTCAATAACGGTAACACAACCAACGGCAGTAAGTGTTTCATCATCTTCAACAACATACCCAACTTGTTGGGATGGTACAAATGGATCAGTTACGTTATCCGCATCAGGTGGATCTGCACCATATCAATATTCAAAAGATAATGGTAGTACATGGCAACTGAGTGCAACGTTTAGTAATTTATCATCAACAAGTTACACATTTAAAGCAAAAGATGATAATGATTGTCAATCAAGTGGATTATCAATTGATTTAACCAGATCAGCACCAAACGCAACATTTACAGTAACAAATGTGGCGTGTGGTGGTAGTTCAACTGGACAAATAGTTGCAAGTTCACCAATAGGTGGTAATAGTGGTGCATATACTGTTTCATTTAATGGAGGTATATATCAATCATTCCCGAGAACATATAGTAATTTATCTGCAAATGATTACACATTGACGGTTAAAGATATTAGTGGTTGTACTAAATCATACGTCGTTTCGGTAACACAACCAACAGCATTATCACTTAGTGTTAGTAGTTCATCAAACCCAACTTGTTGGGATGGTTCTGATGGATCTATAACAGTTAGTGCATCTGGTGGAACAGGAACAAAAACATATTCAAAAGACGGGTCAAATTACCAATCAAGTGCAACTTTTAATGGATTAACAACTGGATCATATACATTATATGTTAAAGATGCGAACAATTGTACCGCAACCACCACTCAAACATTGAGTAAAAGTGCACCTAATGCATCAATAGTTGGAACAAATGCAACTTGTTTTGGTGGTACAGGTTCAATATCTGTTAGTTCTGGTTCTGGTGGTTCGGGCAGTATATATCAATCTAAAATAGGTTCAGGAGGAACATATGCGAATCTTCCACAAAATTATACAGGTTTAGGTGGAGGAACATATACAATTTATATTAAAGATGGTGCCGATTGTGTTGCAACATATTCTGTAACAATATCGGTACCAACACAAGTAGTTGTTTCATCAACATCAACTACAATCCCATCATGTTGGAATAGTACAAATGGTTCAATAACATTATCAGCATCAGGTGGATCAGGATCATATCAATATTCAATAAATGCTGGTAGTACATACCAATCAAGTGGGACGTTCTCAAATCTAAATGCTGGAACATATACATGTGTAGCAAAAGACGGTAATAATTGTGTATCGGCAGGAATATCGGTTAATATAGATAAATCACCACCAAGTCCATCTATATCATATAGTAATATTAGTTGTAATGGTGGAACAACATCGATTGCGGTTTATGGTGCAACTGGTGGAAATAGTGGTGTATATACAACATCAATTGATGGTACAAACTATTTCTCAATTCCAAAATCATTTAGTGGGTTAGGACCGGGAACATATACAATATATGCGAAAGATTACACGGGTTGTGTTGGATCAACATCAGTAACAATAACACAACCATCTGCTTTATCAGTTTCTGTAAGTACATCATTGAGTCCAAGTTGTTGGGATTCATCTGACGGTAGTATAACATTGGCAATAGCTAGTGGAGGTGTTTCACCATATACTTACTCAAAAGACGGTTTTAATTTTCAAAGTAGTAGGGTATTCACAGGACTAACAACCGGAACATATATATTATATGTAAAAGACTCAAATGATTGTTATGCGACAACATCTCAAACATTAAGTAAATCCGCACCAAGTGCAACAGTCAATGTTAGTAATCCAAATTGTTTTGGAGGTACTGGTTTAATTACGGTATCAAATGGAACAGGTGGGTCAGGTTCAGGATATCAGTCTAAATTAAATGTTGGTGGTACATACGGTAATTTACCCCAAAATTATGGTTCACTTTCTGCTGGTGACTATACAATATTCCTTAAAGATGATGGTAATTGTGTAAGAACATATTCAACATCAATCACTGTACCATCACAAGTTACCGTTTCAACAACTTCTGTCACATATACAACATGTTATGATGGTTCAAATGGTTCGGTAACATTATCTGGTTCTGGTGGTAGTGGTTCGGGTTATCAATTTAGAAGAAACGGTGGATCATGGCAATCAAGTGCAACATTTAGTAACTTAGGTGCCACTTCACATACATTTGAAGCTAGAGATAGTATTGGTTGTCAATCTTCATCAATAACTGTTGATATGACTAAGACCGCACCAACCGCAACAATTAGTGTAACTAATGTTAGTTGTTACGCAGGTTCAAATGGTTCAATTGCAACATCTAATCCGTCTGGTGGAAATAGTGGAGTTTATACAGTTTCATTAACTAACGAATTTGATGATTGGTACACATTCCCTAAAACATTTAATGATTTAACTGCGGGTAATTATACTGTTTATGTTAAAGATTATAATGGTTGTATTGCAACATATTCACAAACAATTTCTCAACCAACACAATTAATTGCATCAATAACAAATGTAAGTAACCCAACATATACTAACCCAAGTGGAGGTAGTCTTGATATTGTTTCGAGTGGAGGTGTTTATCCAAAAATATATAGACTATATGAAGATACAACGTCTCCTTACACAAGTTGTAGTGGTACATTAATTGCAACATACACTGGTATAATATTAGAAAATAATGTTAGAACGATTACAGGTTTAACATCTGGCGGATTCTGTCTTGAAGTTACTGATGCAAATGGATGTGTAGTAAACAGTGGTATAACAGTATTAACTGATGGTTTACCTGATGGATATTGTTGGACATATACATATACATCAGTACCAAATGATTTATATGTGAGATATAGAGATGTTACAGATACCGTACAAACTGTGTTAATTTATAGTTTAGCACAAATGGATAATGGTGATGGTACATACACCGCGGCGTTATGTGTTAAACCTGGAGGTTCATATTCGACACCGGTTTGTGTACAAAATAATACTGAAGTTACTTGTATGGACAGTTGGGTTCAGGGTGAACCATGTGATGGATCAACAGGACCGTGTTTTTTCCAATCATCTTAATTAATTAAAATAAAAAATAATTTAAAATAAACAGATATTTATAATAAAATAGAAAAACAAAAATTATGGCGAACATAGTAACTTTTACCTTGAATCCAGCATATAGTGGTACAGATGCTGATGATTTTGAAATAATTGGTGTACATGAAAATGGTTCACCCGCAAATACCACAATTGCAACAGGTGTTTTAAAATCAGATTTGGCAACCGGTGTAACTTATACGATTGCAGAAACAATTACAGGTGGTACAATCTGTGCAAATAATGAGTCATGTGCAATAACTTGTGTTAACTGGTACATAAACCAACCACTTGCAACAGAAACACCAACAGCAACAGAAACACCAACCATGACACCAATACAATATTGTTATACTAATGGAATTGGTGTGGTAGTTGGACCATTTAATAGTCTACAAGAATGTCAAAACGCTTCTGGTGGGTATATTTGTTCACAATGTATAGGTCAGGAACAAACACCATAAAAAAATATAAAGATAAAGATAAAATTAACCCCTTCAAAAGAAGGGGTTTTTTATTTATATTTTATATGAGTTGTATTTATAGTGTATGGGTTTAGTAATCAAATTAAAAAACATTCAGTCCGTTAACAATTTCAAACTATTCTACAAGGTAGGTAGGACTCCTGGTTCGTCATCTAGTCAATCAAGTCTTTCTTGGGGGACACAATACACAGGTAGTCCATCAGTAGGTGGAATTTTTAATGAAAGTGTTACAACCATATCTATTGATTTAATAAGTCAAGGAATTGATTTAAACCCTTATAATAAACAATATTGGTTTAAAATCTTAGATGTTGTTACAGGTTCTTATATAATTGAAAATGTTCATATTCATGAATATGAATTTTACGATAGATGTATCCCTAAATGTGATTTAGGTGGTACGGCAGTATTCATTGCACCGACCCCAACACCAACATATACAATTGATTGTTCATTGAATGGTACTGCGGAATTTACAACTATAATTCCGACTTCCACACCAACTAGTACACCAACATCGACTTCAACACCAACCTCTACACCTACTATTACACCAACAAGTACAGAAACAATTGGTATGACATCTACACCAACTAGTACACCAACATCGACTTCAACACCAACAGGTACGTCTACACCAACAAGTACATCAACACCAACAGGTACACCAACAATAACACCGACAGTAACACCAACAATAGGTGATAATTGTATTGTTATTGATTATTTCTATAATACGAATAGTGGTTTAGCGGACGGTTGTGGTGGTTTCCAAAGAACTAGTGTAACAATTCGTGCGACATTATATAACTATGATGGTGGAACACCAATGAATGCTCCTCAAAATATAGATATTATGTTTAATGCCACTTACAGTGATTGTTTAGGAAATACACCTACAACAGTGTATATACAAATTCCTGCCAATTATAGTTTTGGTGAAACAACATATTCTCAATATTCATATGAAATTTGTCCATATGATAGTCAATGTAATCCAGTTTCAACAATAGTTAATGGTGTTTTAAGTATCACGCCAGCTGGCTACACTGAGTGTATTGTACCAACCGAAACACCAAGTGAGACCCCAACAATAACAGAAACACCTACTCAAGAAACATGGTGTTATTTTGATACAACACAACAAATTACAGTTGGACCATTTAATAGTCTACAAGAATGTCAAAGTTCTTCAAATAACCCAAATAATTACGTTTGTAATCAATGTGTTGGTCAATTAAATTAAAATAAATTAATTAATATTTATAAAATATGGCGTTTTCAGTAACAATAAAATTAACAACAGCAGGAGCAGATACAGGACCAACATTTAATTTATATTCAAATGTGGATTCTTATGCAACTGCATTTGAAACTGGTGTAAGTAAAACCAATCTTACTAGTACAAATGGTTATACATCAATATTGGTACCGGATAATACAACAACCATTAAAGTTAAATCTGTAAATGGTTCTTGTCCTACTGCAGAGGTGTTATTACCTATATCGGGTATTGTCACACCAACAGCGACACCAACTGCAACCCCAACATCTACAGCAGGTGTAACAACAACACCTACAAGTACATCAACACCAACAACTACAACCACATCAACACCAACAACTACAAGTACATCCACACCAACTATAACACCTACATTAACAGTATCAACAGTTACATATGGATGTGGTGATACAGTATCGGATACGTATGCACCTTCTAATTTTACAACACAAACAAAATACTTAGATTTATCTGAGGCTACAAATGGTGATACAATAACAATATCATATACCGCAAACGATAGACCAAATAGATTTAACATTTACGGAAATGGATCCTTTGTTACGAGTAGTTTATGGTCAGGTAGTGATCCTGATATGGGAACAACATATACAGGACCATGGACTGGTAACCCAATAGATTCGGATGGTTCAGGTTCATTTACCTTTACGTATGTTGCCGGTACGTCTTATGAATTAAGAGTTGATGTAGGTGCAGCAAATCCAAATGCATCTCCAGTACCTAATCCATCAGATGCGTGGTCAGTAACTATTGGTTGTGCATCGGCAATAATAACACCAACAATAACACCAACATTGACATTAAATAGATTTTATGTGGCTGCACCGGTTTCTGATATTACAACAACATATTGTGTTTCACCTGGTTACGTATTGACAGGTGCTTTATGGTCATATGCAACAACAATTAGTGGTTTAATGAACGAACAGGTTTATATTGACGAGTATGGTGATGATATATTCATTGGGGTAGATGGTTATAAGTATGCGGTTAGTTTAACTGCGGGAATTAACACATATACCGACGGATCATCCAATTATGAATTAATTCAAATTGACCAATATGGTTCCGTGTGGAATGTACTTTCTCCTAATTGTAGTGGATCGGGAGGTGGAGGAGACATACCATTATAAATAAAACATAAAAATTATATTTACAATATATGAGTTTTTTAAATAGTAACAATTCGGAATATATTTCAGCAAGAATTACTCAAAAAGGTAGAAATTCTATCGCTAAGGGTAGTTTCAATATTGAGTATTTTCAAATTGGTGATTCTGAATTTGATTATAATTTAATTTACTCGGGTTTAACGGGACAGACAACACATCAAAAAGTACTATCTCCTTTTGATAAGGAAACTGGTGTGAAATATCCATATAAAATAGATTCGTCCACAAGTGGAACTACATATGGAACACCCATAGAACATTCCTCAACAGATACGATTAGAAATGTTATGGGGCCAGCGGGTTTTATATCTGAGTATAATGAGTTTGAAGATTGTTCAGGTGACCCCGATATTAGATCTACAACAATACAATGTGAAACACAATCAATTAGTATAACATCTTTAACAGGTGGGACATCCATTCAAGTATTGGACGGAACAGGATTCCAAAACTGCGAATTTATCACAGTTGTATTTGACCAATTCTGTAGTATCCCACCAGTGGTCACAGGAAATTCAAGTAGTTTAATTTATAGAATTGAAAGTATATCTGGTAACACATTAAATTTAGATAGAAACACACCAAACTTTACAAGTTTATCAGGTAACATACAAGTGATTTGTAATAAATGTGAATTAGAATATCCAAATGAAGTTACTGGTGATTGTTTACCAAGTCCATTAGATCATATGGAACAACAAAATGCATGGACAATGAATATTGTTTGGGGTAAAAAACCAATTGGTGCAGATGTTGGTCCGGTAAATGAAAGTCAATCAGGATATACAAGTAATAGATTCGTATCAACAAAAGAGTTTTTAGGATATACATCAACAGGACAAACATTCGAAAACTTGACAGGTGGAACAATCGGTAGTTTTAGTTCAAAAAATATTGGTGCAGGATTTTTAAATTCATTTAATGAATTGGTTGAAGTCTCACCAAAAGAACAAAGATGTGTCGCAATTATACATTATTCTGAATTAGGTGATTTGATTAATGACCCCGAAAGATTTTATAAGTACGATGATTATATTAGTTATAAAAATGGTACAACAGGTAGTGATATTTCTTTAGTTGATGATAGAAACGGTGATCCAATAAGTGATACCGAATATTTTGAAATTTATATTCCATTTATTCACTATCATAGGACTACAGGTTCAACATATGGTGCAATTTTTTACATGGACACCACTGATTATTATGTTAGATCAACAAAAAGTGAAAGACACGATTTGTTGTTTAGATATTTGATTGATGAGGTTGGTAATAAAGTGGGTAAAGTTTTTCCTAAAAACAAAATAGTTGTTTTTGATGATCAAGAATTGGTTGCAATTTTAGATTATAGAAGTAATAGAAAATTCACGTTAGGTGCACCTAAAGTTACCGCAGTACCTAGTAATGATACTGTTGCAAATTCAATTATATCAGGAACAACAGGACAAACTTTTTACGTTACTTATTTGATATCGGAAACTGACGGAACAATTTCACCACTTAATACTTTACCATCAAACTATTATGTAAAGTTATCAATTAACAATACAGGTGATACAAAATATCAAACTATTACATATCCTTCTAACATTAATGTAAGATTTAGTGGAAACACATTTAACTACATGAATGGAGATGGATTCTTATCAAATTTCAAAGGAAAGTATTTTAAAATATTAATTCAAGACACAACAGATAACGTTGATAAATTACCTAACCCCGATGAATGGAAAATAATTGACTTCACATCACAAGCGGGTGGTAACGGTTCTTCATACTTAACACCGGCAGGATTAACAGGTACAACATTCACTATTACAAAATCACAATTTGATAGTGCATCTTTATTTGACTTAGAAAACTTTATGGGTTCAAACTATCTTTTAACCGGTACAAGTATAGATTCACAATTTGGTGATGAACAACCTTTACCTGGAAGTATTAGATTAGTAAGAGCTAGTGATATTGAACAAATGAATTTCTTGATTAATTTACCTGCAACACAATTCAACGAAACACAAAATCCGACATACACGTCAGGTAATAAGTATATAACTGAAATTACATTGTTGAATTCAAATAAAGATGTGTTAGTTAAAGGTAAAACATCAATTCCTGTAAAAAGATCTGGTACACAAGTTTTTTCTCTTAGATTAGATTTTTAATATTTACTTATCGAAGAATATTATTTATATATTTTGATATGAGTATAGATATTAAATTTAAGAATAAGCCAAAGATTTTGGGTTTAGATATTTCAACCAAAACAATTGGGTTTGCATTGTTTGACATTACAGGGTCAAAGTTGCTCGAATTAACACACTTCTCCCCAAAGATTAAACCTCAACCTGAAGATAAAATAGAAGAATTAATAAAAAAGGCAGAGGCATTTAAAAAACATCTTGAAGGATATAAAGATATGGGTATAACCCGTGTTATCATTGAGGAACCTCTATTACAATCAAATAACATTTATACTGTGGGTACTTTATTAAGATACAACACATTAATTTTAAAGAATTGTTATGATATACTAGGAATCTTACCAACCTTTATTTCAACATATAATGCAAGAAAATACGCATTTCCTGATTTAGTAGGAAAGAACGATAAAAATAGAAACGTATTATTTGGTGGATATCCAAAAGATATCGACAAAAAACATGTTATTTGGGAACACGTAAATGCGGTGTGTCCTGAAGTAAATTGGTTATACGGAAAAACAGGAAATCTTAAAAAAGAGAACTATGATATGTCTGATGCAGCAACTGCAGTTATTGGTTATATTAATATGATTAAACAAGAAGAAAAATCCGGCAACTAAAATTTTTTTTACGGTTTTTTTTAGGGTATATTTATTAAAGTAGGACGGGACGTGTAGAAATACATGTTTAGTTGGTTCCCCTGGAGGGTGGTGTCTCTGGGGGATTTTTTTTTGCGGTCTTTTTTTCTTATATTATTCCTAAGTATGATAGAACAAGAAATAGATTATTCTGGTGTTATTGATATTTTGGAAGATATCTTCGGTGATTATAAAATGCACAATGATTACCGAGGACAGATTTCATTTGATTGCCCTGTATGTTCATATGATATAAAAGGTCTTGACCAAGGTGACGGTAAAGGAAATTTAGAAATAAATTATAAACATAATGTTTATAAATGTTGGGTATGTGCGGAATCTCACGAAACTCACGGATCTTTATTTAAACTAATTAAAAAGTACGGAACATCTAAGCAACTTAAAAAATACCAGTTACTTAGACCAGAAGATGTAGATACACCGAAAAGGGTTTTTAAACAAATTAGATTACCAAAAGAATTTATTTCATTTAAAAATGTTAGTCTCGGTTTCAAGTTAACACCACAATATAAACAAGCTTGGAATTATATTAAGAGCAGAAATATAACAGAAGAACAAATAGAGAAATTCAATATTGGTTTTTGTTATGAGGGTTTATATGAAAATCGAATTATAATACCATCATACGATTCGAATAACAATTTAAACTATTTCATAGCACGTTCATATTTGTTAAAAACAAAAATGAAATATAAAAATCCTGAAGTTGATAAGGATAGTTTAATTTGGAATGAACATTTAATAAATTGGGACGAACCAATTTACATTGTTGAAGGTGCATTTGATTCTATTTTCTTAAACAATTCGATACCAATGTTGGGGAAATACATGACACAGAACCTTTTTAATAAACTTTATAATTCGGCAAAAAAGATTATAATAGTCTTAGATCCCGATGCTTGGACAGATTCTGAAAAATTATTTCACAAATTAAATTGTGGAAAATTAATGGGCAAAGTTTGGGTTATTAAATTAGAAGGTGATAAAGATATTGCGGACTTAAGAGGAGACTTAAGTCAATATAAGTTAAAACAGTTAGATTAATGAATTTAAAAGAAATTTCAAAAGAGATTAATGAATTATTAGAACAAAGAAGAAAAGAACTTGACATAACATTCGTTGAGGAAGAACACATTTATTATATGAGAGATATTGATGGTGTTCTTAGAAAAACATTTCCATCTGTCTCTAAACTAATTAAAAAATTTCATAAAGCATTCGATGCGGAAGGTACCGCACTTAGAATGTCAAACGGTGATCCTGAAGCCGCTGCACTATTACAAGAACAATGGAAACAAGCTGGTAGTTATGCAACAAATATGGGTAGTAGAGTTCATTTTGAACTTGAAACTGAAGCAGTTAATAGAAATGGTAATTACAAAGATGTAAGACAACCGATATTTGAATGTGATGAAACTCAGTTAACAAGAAGTGACAATATGATAAAAGCTGGAAAAGAATTTTTATCATTAATGGAGGAAAGAGGTGCAATTTTATTGGACACAGAGATTGTTCTTGGTGATAATGAATTGGGTTACACAGGACAACCAGATAAATGTTGGTTGATGTTGAATAAGGAACAAACTGACTTTGGTTTGGTAATAACCGATTGGAAAACAAATCAACCAAAAAATTTCGAAGTACAACATTACACAGGTAAAATGTATTCACCGTTTAATGAGTATCACGATACGGCATTAGGTCATTACTACTTACAATTACCATTGTATGCAAGACTTCTATTAAAGATGTTAAAGGGTACAAAATATGAGAATTTAAAATTATTAGGTTGTGTAATTGTCTTATTGAAAGAGGATGGAACATATATGGAATATAAAGTCCCACAAAAGGTGAATAAAATTGTAATGGATTTAGATTTAACGAAATATATTAATTATGGTAAAAAAACTTATACATATCGCTGATATTCACATCAGGACAATTCAATTACACGAATTATACAAAAGACAATTTGATAAATTCATCGAAGAGATTCGTGAGTTAAGTGTTAAATGGACATCAGAAGGTATTCATTGGGATGAAATACGTATTGTTATTGCAGGAGATATTGCCCATCAAAAGATTAATATATCAAATGAACAATTACTTTTAACAAGTTGGTTTTTAAATCAATTATCATCATATGGTAAGGTTATTATTATTCCTGGCAACCATGATTTCTTAGAAAATAATACACAACGTATTGATAGTATAACACCCGTTGTCGAATTACTTGACAATAAAAATATTGTTTATTACAAAGATAGTGGGGCCTATAAAGATGATAATATCAATTGGATTGTTTACTCACTTTACCAACATAATCAACGACCTGAATTTGAAAAATCGGTTGATGGTGAAATTAATGTTGGATTATTTCATGGAGTTATTCAAGGAATGTCAACAGACATGGGATTTCAATTTGAGGATGGTTACGATAGATTAAATTTTGTTGACTTAGATTTACTTCTTTGTGGTGATATTCACAAAAGACAACAGTTTAAACTACCTGGTGGAGGTAAAGGTATTATGATTGGTAGTTTGATACAGCAAAATTTCGGTGAGACCGTTAAACATCATGGATATGGTATATATGATGTGCAAAATGATCTATATGAGTTTGTTGATTTAGAGAACAACCAGCCCTTTTTACATTTCTCTATAAATGATATAAAAGATATTGAAAATGAAAAAGAAGAACTCGTTAATATTGGATGATGAGTTCGTTCTTTATTGTCAATTAAATAATATTGATAACATTGAAAAACTTGCAAAGGAAACTTTTAACAGAGGATTTTCTTTATTAAAATATCCTGAAACACCAGTAAGTTCAACAAAAGAAAAAGTTGTTATAAAGGAAGTAATAAAAGAAGTACCCGTTGAAAAGATTGTTGAGGTTATCAAAGAAGTACCGGTTGAAAAAGTTGTTATAAAGGAAGTAATAAAAGAAGTACCCGTTGAAAAGATTGTTGAGGTAATTAAGGAAGTGCCAGTAGAAATCAAAGGAGATACTCAAGCTATAACAAAAGAGATAATAAAAGAAATTAAAGTCGAGGTACCAACAATTAAAGAAGTTATTAAAGAGGTCGTTAACAATGAAGAATTAAATAAACTAAAAGAAGAAAACGAAAAATTAAAAACTGAATTGGAACGAATTAATCAATCACTTGATAAATTCAATAGAGCCAAATACATGAAAAATAGTGATTTGGGAAGTTTATATTCTGAATAATTTTTAATTAACGGTTTTTTTCTTATATTATATAAAAAATAAAATTATGGACGTACTATTTTTATGGATTATGACCGCATATGGAATGACATCAATTCTTGTATGGGGATCAATTTTTGAGTCTACTAGAGAATTCATTAAAAAACATTCCAAGTTCTTTGGAGACCTTATTAGTTGTACTTTATGTACATCAACATGGGTTGGATTTTTTATGTCAATTGTTCTTGGTGGATTAATTGGTGATATCTTAAATGTTCATTGGACATTGGGAATATTTTTTGATGGAATGTTTACTGCTGGTTCCGTATGGGCCATAAATGCTATCGTCGAATTCTTCGAGGAAAGTAGACTTAAATAATTTTTAATGCCAAATTTAAGAGGAACAAGTTTTAATGACGGACCGGTTAGAAATGCCGTTATTGATTTCTATAATAAACACTATCAAATTCAATTGAACGAAACACCACCTGAAATGAGAGTTATCGATTTGACTGGTTCAACAGAAACTCTTTTGGGTGTTGAAGTTGAACGAGGTGGATGGAGTGGTGATTTTTGGTCAAATGAAAAATATTGTTTGATTTCGGGTTTACCATTTAAAACTATAAACATACCAATAAGAAAAGAAAAGTATTGGTTAGAAGAATATTATTTTTATGGTAAGTTAAAACTTAATCCGTCGGCAAAAGAAAATGTGTACGTCAGATCAAATAAGGATTTCACCCAAATGATAGTAATTAGACCTGAAACGATAAGAAACCCCAATAAAGTTCATCGAACAGAGTTTCAACCAAACAATAGTGATGAGGTTGAAAAATGGATGTCGTTTAAAAGAGAAGACGTTGAAACATTTAATTTAATTAATAGTACTTGGGTACTTGATAACACACATGAAATATAATAATCCATTCATAAAGGTTACTTGGGAAGATACTCCTGAAAATTTCACTCCTGAAAAAATTAGGAGAGTTAAATCATATTTTCAGGACAAGTATAAGACAAAGAATATACAAGTAATTACAAAAAATCTTGCTGACAAATCGGATATTGTTTTGGAATCTTTGGATGCATCAGACAATATATTAGATCAACAATATCAAAAGAATTTGATGAAGGATTTCATCAAAGAAAACAGTATCACAGTTAAATGGGAATTGATCGATAGATTAGACAATAGAGTTAATGGTGAAATAGATAAGTTAAATGAGAACAAGGTCCGTTATAACAAATGGTTTGTTAAAAAGGTACAGTTCTCTAACTTTTTGTCTTTTGGTGAGAACAACGAAATCGATTACACGGAATTAGATGGAATCACAGTTATCGAATCAACACCTAAAAACTTTGGTGGTAAATCAACATCATCGGTTGATCTATTAATGTTTTTGTTTTTTAATTCAACAACAAAGACAAAAACTGCTGCAGAAATTTTTAATCGATTTACAGATAAAGACGATGTAACTGTTAGAGGTGAAATAACTATTGACGGAGATGATTATGTTATTGAAAGAAAACTTTCACGTAAAAAAACAAAAACCGGTGATTACAATGTTACAAGTAAGTTAGAATTCTATAAGAAAAAACCTGATGGTACAATTGAAAATCTAACGGGTGAACAAAGAAGAGAAACTGAAACATTTATTTCTTCTGCGATTGGAAGTGAGGAAGATTTTCTTTCAACAATCATGACAACCGGTAATAACTTAGAACAGTTAATTGAATCTAAACCAACCGCAAGAGGTCAGATTTTAACTAAGTTCATGGGTCTCGAAAGTCTTAGAACAAAAGAAGAAATCGCGAAGAACATTTATAATGATTGGAGTAAGAAATTGGTTTCTAATACGTATAACATTACACAATTAGAAATTGATAACACCAATTATCGAGACAGTATCACTAATTCTGAAAATGAAATCGAAAGATTGAACTTAGAATTAACTCGTTTAGATAAACATCTTAAAGGTTTAGAAGAAAGAAAAGATGAATTACTCGGTTCAAGAAATAATGACATCGACCAAGAGTTAATAAAAACAAACCCAACATTTTTACAAAGAGAAATTGATGATTTAACTTCTCAAATGGGTTTAAGTGTAAAAAATGCAGATGCTGTTGATGTAACAGAACCAACACAATATTATAATGAAGATGACCATAAGGAATTAAAAGGACAAATGGCCGAATTACAAGGTGTTGATGTTGCTTGTAACTATGAAAAAACTGATAGAGAGAAATTAATCAGACAATTAACAGAAGGTACAATATGTCCTACGTGTAAAAGAGCGTTGGATGATGTTGATCACACTGATGAAATTGAAAAATTAAAAAAAGAGATTGAGGATATCTTAGAAGACAAAGAAAAAAATAAAAAAGAATTTGACAAGTTAAAAGAACAATCTGATAATTTTGATAACTTAAAAGTTCAATTTGATACATACGAAAAAAATAAACTTCGTAAGGCACGTTATGAATTAGAGGTTGAACAAAAGAGACACGAAATATCAGTAAAACAAACTAAGTTAGACAACTACGAGAATAACAAGAAAAAGTTAGAGGACAATCAAAAAATTGATGCTGAAATCATTGCGTTAAGATCTAAAATTGAAACCGCTAATGCTGACATAAGAGTTTCAAACAATTCAATTGAAAAACACAAAGGGAACATTACAAACATGACCGAAAAGGTTAATGTTAATAACGATTTAATTACAAAAATAAAATCTGAAGAAGAATTGTCTTCAGTTTTCAAGACGTACTTAACAATTTATGGTAAGAATGGTATTTCTAAAGTGATTATGAAAAATATGATTCCTTTGTTAAATCAAGAATTATATAGATTATTGGTAGATAGTTGTCATTTTATTTTAGAATTAAATGTGAACGATAAAAATGAAGTGGAGTTTGTAATGATTGATACCGAAACAAGAGTAGTGAAACCACTAAATGCTGGTTCGGGTTATGAGAGAACAATTTCGTCATTAGCACTTCGTAGTGTTTTAACCAAAATATCTTCACTACCCAAACCAAACATCGTAGTGATGGATGAGGTATTTGGTAAGATTGCAGATGAGAATTTAGAAATGGTTGGAGAATTCTTTAAAAAGATTAAAAACTACTTCGAACATATTTTAGTCATATCACATAATCCTTTAATACGAAATTGGTCCGATAATATTATTATGATTAAAAAGGACGAAAATGTGTCCTCAATAGATTTTATTACAACTAAAATATCATAATTTGGTTTTCAATATTTTTTAATGTATATTTGTTAAAAACAATAATAATATGACAGATTTAAAAAACATCAAAGATTTTAATCTATACGCAAAAGACAATGGTATTGGTTCATTGAAATTACATCAATACAATAAAATGATTGAGAATAGTCTCACACCATATATCCTTGAGGAAAGACAGATGAACGTTACGGTTATGGATGTTTTTTCACGTTTGATGATGGAGAGAATCATATGGGTAGCCGGTGAAGTTAACGACCATATGTCAACTATTGTACAAGCTCAATTAATGTTTTTAGATAGTTTAGATTATAACGATATTACCATGCACATCGACAGTCCTGGTGGTTCTGTGAAATCAGGATTATCTATGGTAAATGTTATGGAATATATCAAATCAGATATTCGAACTATTTGTACGGGTATGGCCGCTTCAATGGGTTCTGTTTTATTAGGTGCAGGTACAAAAGGTAAGAGAGGAGCGTTAGAAGATGCTGAAATTATGTTACACCAGTCATCAGGAGGTGCGGTAGGTAACATTCAAGACGCGGAAATAACCATGAAATGGTGGAAAAAGAAAAACGATAGATTATTCGAGTTGTTGGGTAGATATTGTGACAAAACTAAAGAAACGGTTATGGCAGATGCATCGAGAGATTTTTGGTTAACTGCGGAAGAAGGTGTTAACTATGGAATCATTGATGAAGTGGTTAGAAAGAAATAATTTATATACTTATATATGAAAAATTGAAGGGGCGATGAGCCCCTTCTTCATTTTAAAATATTTATATAAAAAGACTATTATGAAAATAAATAAACAAGACATTTTACTAGTTATTATAGTTGTACTAGCGGGTTATTCTATTTTTCAAATGAAAGGTATTAAAACTGATGTTGCGGGCTATAATGCAAAAATTGATTCTATACAGACGGAGATAGATTCAATAGAAGTGGTTAATGAAAAAATAACCGAACAAATTACTACAATTGACACAGAAATAGACAATATTGATGGGGATATTGATAAAGTAACTAAAAACATAACAATTATTAAAAACCAAACAAATGAAAAAATTGATTCTGTTAACAATTATAACTTTAGTGACCTTGAAAAGTTTTTCACAGACCGTTACAAAGACCAACATTGATACTATCGTACCGTTAAAAGTACCTGTAGCAAAATTAGTAATAAAGGATTTAATTAAAGGTGATGGAGCTCAATTAGAGATAATTGATTTGAATAAGACAATCAAGTTAAAAGATGATCAAATCACATTATTCAAAGAGAAAGACGTTCTAAAAGACCAAAAAATTTCAAATTTGGAATTAATAATCACCAAAAAAGATGAACAGTTTTCATTAGAAAGAGAAAAATCTGAAAGTTTATTAAAAGAACTTAAAGGACAAAGAAGAAAGACCTTTTTATATAAGGTGGGATCTTTTGTTGGTATAATCGCGACATCCGTATTATTAGTTAAATAAAATGAAAAAATACTTAGATATTAGGAATATTATTATTCTACTATTACTGGCTTCAACAGTTATAGTGGCAATTAACCCAAAAGGTATTATGCCAAATAGAACTAAGTATCATCAAATAATTGACTCAATACCATATGAAGTACACGATACAATTCCAATTGAAGTACCGGTTGAGGTCGAAGTAGAGGTGGAAGTACCTGTTGAAGTTAGAGTACCAGTAGAGGTTCCTGTTATTCAACAAGTCGACACCTCTAAAATTTTAGAAATGGCATTTAATTCGAAGAACGAAGTTTCTGAAGTTTTAACATTACCCAATGGAGTGGGGAACATTACCCTCAATGAAATTGTTAGTCAAAATAAAGTAATTGAAAGGAAACTAACCAATCCTAAATTAAAAAAACAAATTGTTGTTGATACATTAAGAATACCTGAAGAACCAAAGAATAAATTTTATTACGGATTTAATTTTAGTGCAAATAGAGAAGACTTTGTCAATTCGTTAGGTTTTGGTATGATGATGAAAACAAAAACGGATAAGATTTATAGAATTGATATAGGTTTAAACAATAGAGTTATGGATGGCACTATTGGTAGATTTTCACCATACTTAGGTGGTGGAGTTTATTGGAAAATTAAATCTAAAAACAATCTATATTAAACGTGGAAGTAAAAACATACACTCTTTTTATTTACGGTACATTTGAAAACCATGATGAAGTTGAATACTTCTGTATGGAGGTGATGACAGAATCACCAGCGGTCAAGACTTTACGATATGTTATTGAAAGTAATCATAATATAATTGTTATATTTGATTCTGACTACGACCCAAAGGCACTATCAACGGAATTATTAACGTTTATGATTAATGATACTATAAAGTATTATTTGTTATATCCATTAGATACTTTAATCACAGCACACCTACCAGAAAAACTTAAAGATTTCATATTCAAACCTGAGGAAGTTAAGATGAATATTAAGGTTGAATATATAGTACCAAGTAAAAGATCATTCGATTTAGACGAGGTTTTGGAGAAAATAGAAAAGACGGGTTTAGATAGTTTAACAGATGACGAAAAAAATTTCTTAGACAATTTTGAAAATTAAGAAATTTTAGTTATTTTTATTCTAGGAAAACAAAACTAATCTAAAACACGAAACTCGTATGAAAAAATCCATCATCATTAGTACCGAGGAAATTCAACAGTACATAAAAGATATCCGTAAAATACCGGTTATCTCACATGAAAGACAAGAAGAGATTTTTGAAGAATTAAAAAATCCAAACTTATCCAAAGATGAAAAAACAAAAATCTACAATGAGTTAATTGTAGGTAATCTCCGTTTCGTTATTTCTGTTGCCAAGATGTATCAAAATCAAGGTATGGATATAATGGATTTAATTTCGGAGGGTAATATCGGTCTCATAAAAGCGGCTGAAAAATTTAATCCCACAAGTGGACTTAAGTTTATTTCATATGCGGTGTGGTGGATTAGACAATCAATAATGGCATCTCTTAATGAAAATGCTAGAACAATTAGAATACCATCAAACCTCGTTCAAGAAGCACAGAAACAGAAAAAGAAAGAAGAGGTATTAGAGGAAGATAATTTTTTATATTCAGAGGATCAAAATATACCAGCAAATAATTTACCTTATTGTGTTGGTCTTTTCACTGAAATCAATGAAGATGGTGATACATTATTAGATGTAATACCAAATAAGAATTCAGAATCTCCCGAACAAATATTAAATTCTAACGAAGAAATTAAGAAAAAAGTCCAATTAATGTTGGGTATTTTGGATGAGAGAGAAAGAATAATCATAACCAAATACTTCGGTTTAATGGGTGTAGAATCAAATTTAGAAGATTTGGGTGAAGAGTTTGGTTGTACAAAAGAAAGGATTAGACAACTAAAGGACAAGGCTATAAAAAAACTTAGAAACGAGAGTTTTGGGTTACTAAACTATTTATAAAAGTAAAAATTAATAATATGAAAAAGTTTGTTCAAGATAATTTTACAACAATCGTTCTTGTTATTGCATTATTAACCTTTTTTAAGGGTTGTAGTGACAGTAGAGAAATAACAAAAATTAAGAACGAAATTAAATCGATTAAAGATTCGACATATAATAAAAAAGAACTAACGATTATTTTACAAATTGAAGGTTTGAAATCAGAGAAAAGAATGATTCAAGCAACCGATCGTAAAATGTTAGATGTCCAACGTCAAACTCAAATTGATGAAGAAATATCTAAACTACAAAAAATAGCACCTACTAACTGGTAAAATGAAAAATTGGATTAGTAAAAATTATAAAGCATTAATAATTGGTGCCTTCTTGGTACCAATTATTACTGTTGCTATAGTTTCAATATCACACGTAACAAAATGGTACGGAATCTCTAACCCGGTTAGTTGGGCAGTTTATCTTTCAATAGGTATTGAAATTGCAGCATTATCCGCATTGGCAGCAATATCTGCTGATATGGGTAAAAAAGTTTACTTCCCATTTGCACTTGTAACTTTAATACAATTTATTGGTAATATATTTTTCGCTTATTCATTTATTGATATTAATTCACAATCATTTAAAGATTGGGTTGATTTAGTTTCACCACTTGTTTCATTCATGGGTGTTGAGGCTAACGATTTTGTTGGTCATAAAAGATTCTTGGCATTCTTTGCTGGTGGTATGTTACCAATTATATCATTATCATTTCTCCATATGTTAGTTAAGTTTAGTGAAGAAGATAGAAAAAAAGAAGACACTACATTTGAAGAGGAAAAAAAACATACAATTGATGATGAATTAATCAAAGAAGTAATGGAAAACTACAAGAAAGAACAAGAGTCAAATAAAATTGACGCTAGTGACTTGGTTGGTGAAACTTCTAGATTAAGATTGTCTGAAGAAGATTTAAAAAAATTAGAAGAAGTTTTATTAAATCCACCACCACCAAATGAGAAACTTGTAGAAGCTGCTGAAAAATATAACGAAAAAATGAAATCAGCTTCTTTAAAAGAGGAGTGGGCACTTAATGATGATGAAATTTTAAAAAGAGCACAGGAAATACAAATTAAAAGAGTTTTTGAACAATCAGAAGAAATCAAAAAAGAAAGAGAATCTGAATTTGGACCTGATGATTTTGAAAATGAACCAACCGCATTGGCGAATTCACAATATAGAGAGGCGGATATTGAAGAGGATATTAATGATTGGGATGTAACCTTAATGGATGGGTTAGAAGAGGAAGAACCATTTTTTACTGAAAAAGAAATCGAAAACATCATTAACGAAGAAATAACAACACCAACACCATCAGAAACCCCTACACCTATTTTAGAAGAAGTAATGGACAATTTAAGAGGTGTTGAATTATTTCCCGAATCAAATCAAGAGGCAAAAGAAATAATTGAGAATTCAAACATTGAAGACGTTTTAAATCAATATCAGGAAGACTTTAATAACGTAGAAGATTATCCTATTTTATCTGACGAAGAAATAAGAGATTTTAATCCAATACAAGAGGAACCCGAAGAAATGAGTTTAGAAGAAAT
>JACCDW010251704.1_pt1 | contig 137221 bp, 133 predicted proteins | sample 7449781 | NCBI WGS metagenome assembly JACCDW01 (sample SAMN15323449, study PRJNA562643) | freshwater metagenome | isolation source: river surface water | place: USA:Blue River Watershed | collected 2017-08-18 | reverse complement strand
TTTGTAGTCGCCAAAGGGAAGGGTGAACTCTCCCTGCCCGAGAAACTGCTTGTGCTGCCAGCCGACGTTGTCGCCGTACACGGCCATTCGCGGAAAAAACTGCGCAATGGTGTACAGCGTGTTGCCTTCTTCGTCAAAATGCTCGTAGCCGCTGCGGCCGCCGACCTTCATGCGGTCGTTCACCAGGTAGCTCCAGGCGATGTAGAACTTCACGCTTTGCCCCGGTGCGAGCAAGGTCGGAAGGTCCACGCGCATCATGGTATTGTTGATCACGTACGGCAGCTTCGCGCCCGTGGCCGACTTCACTTCGGTCACGTTGAAACCTCCTTGGTACTTATCGACGTACTGCTCGCTGATCTGTTCGGGCGTGATCGACGAAGGGATGGAGCCCTTTTTGCTCAAATCCGTCATCGAGCCGGGCTTCATCATGTTTTGGTCGAGCTGCACCCAGATGTACGGAAGCGCGTCGGGACTGTTGTTGCGGTAGGTAATCCACTCGCTGCCCGTAAGGACGTGGGTTTTCTCGTCAAGGCTCAGCTGAATGTCGTAGTCTGCTCGGTTTTGGTAGTACGCGTGACCCGGTGCGCCGGCCGCATTTCGGTAGCTGTTGGGGGTTGGCAGCTCTTCTTCTAACTGGCGGAACTTGCTGTGGGGCAGCCGGTCAGCCGGCACATGCTGTGCGTTCAGTGCAAACGAGAAGGAAAGGACCGCAAGGATCCGAAGCGTGGAGGTGTTGTTCATCCTGTATACCATTGGGAAGCCAAATGTAGCGAAATACCGAGGCACAGCGCACCCAGCGCCAGCGCAAAATCTTTGGGGCTAAACCGCCGCGCCGAGGCTCCTGCGCGGAGCAGAAACACGCCCGCCACCACGGCAAGCTGCCCTACCTCAACACCCAAGGCAAACCAGCCCCACGAAGCCCAAAGGGCCCCGCGGTCGCTCGGCAAGAGCGGGGCGAGGTCTTTGGCAAAAGCGAGCCCATGGACCACACCAAAAAGCGCAGCCACGGCCAGTTCGGCACGAAGCCAGCTGCGGGCTGGCGGCACCGTTCCCTTGAGCCAAACGACGCGGGCCGAGGTGAAAACTAACGTGGCGAGCACGGCACCTTCGACGGCCCGTTCCGGCAGCGGAATCTGAAGGGCGACTTGACTGGCCATGGCCGCCGTATGGCCCACGGCAAACGCGGTCAGGGCTCCGAACCAGGCCTTCGCATCCTTGGGTGCGAACGGCGCAACGAGTGCCGCTACAAAGAGCAGGTGGTCCCAAGCTTGGGGATCGAGAATGTGAAACATGCCAAGCTCGGCAAAGGGCGGAACGGTCATTTGGGGTAGCGGAGTTCGAAGTTTGGTTGGCTTGGCGTACTCAGTGCGTCCAGGCGCCCTTGGGGTCCGCGCACAAAGTAGACGTTGCGTTGGTCGGTGAATCGTTCGTGCAGCAGGCGGTCCGTCACGGTCAGCGGCAAACCCGTAGCCAGGTGAAGCCGAATTTCGACCGCGTCGGGCTGGTAGGTTAGGCCGTCAAATACCAGGGGCAGTTGCTTTCGGCCGCGGCTAACCTGAAGCCGACCGGCCACATACTGTTCCACGAGTTTTCGGGCTTCGGGGCGCTCAAGGCGCACTTTTACTCCGGGGTTGGCCTCAGCGATGGCCGCCTCAAGGTCGTCGGTGAACACTTTGATAACCCAGTCTGTTCGGCCGTCCCGCACCGTCAACTCATGCGAGGCCAGGTGAATGGGGTGGTCCGACGCGGAACACCAAATGAAGCTGCTGAAAAGGAGGGCGAGGGTACGGAGCATGCGGTGCAAACCTAATCATTTCCTAATTTGAGCCCATGGATGTTCCGTACCAAATTCGAACGCACGATCAATACCTCGAAGCCTACCGAGCGGCAGCCGAAGATCCCGAGGTGTTTTGGGCCGATGTCGCACGGCATTTTCGCTGGCGGCGCACCTGGGATTCCGTCTTGGAATGGAACTTCACCGATCCGCAGGTGCGGTGGTTTCACGGCGCGAAGCTGAACATCACCGAAAACTGCTTGGATCGGCATCTGGACGCGCGCGGAAGCCAGCCGGCACTCATTTTTGAACCGAACGACCCAGGTTCTCCTTCGCAGATCCTGACCTACCGCGAGCTGCATTTCCGGGTCATGCAGTTTGCCCAGGTGCTAAAGAACAACGGCGTCCAAAAGGGCGACCGCGTTTGCCTGTACATGGGCATGATTCCCGAGTTGCCCATTGCGGTCTTGGCCTGTGCCCGCATCGGAGCGGTGCATTCCGTCATTTTTGGCGGATTCAGTGCTCAGTCCATTGCGGACCGCGTCAACGACGCGCAAGCTGCGCTCGTGGTGACCTGCGACGGATCGCTTCGCGGGGCCAAGGAGGTGCCGCTCAAACCCGTCGTCGACGAAGCCTTGGGGGCCTGTCCATCGGTTCAAAAGGTCGTGGTGTACGCCCACACAGGAACCCCGGTTTCCATGAAAAAAGGTCGGGACCTTTGGTGGGCGGACGAGATCGAGCGCGTGAACGCCATGGGCAATCCCTTCGTCGAGGCCGAGGAAATGGATGCGGAAGACATGCTGTTCATTTTGTACACCAGCGGTTCGACGGGCAAGCCCAAGGGCGTCGTACACACCTGCGCCGGGTACATGGTGTGGACCAACTACACCTTCATCAACGCGTTTCAGTACCGACCGGGCGACGTGCACTTTTGTACGGCCGACATCGGTTGGATCACGGGGCACAGCTACCTTCTGTATGGCCCCCTGAGCGCCGGGGCGACCACGGTGATGTTTGAAGGCATCCCGACTTGGCCCGACGCGGGCCGACTTTGGGACATCGTCGATCGCCACCGGGTTTCCATTTTGTACACGGCACCCACGGCCATTCGCAGCCTTATGGGCTTTGGCCTAGAGCCCATAGCGGGCAAGAGTCTAACCAGCCTGAGGGTGCTCGGTACCGTCGGCGAGCCCATTAACGTCGAGGCCTGGAACTGGTACGGCACCCACATCGGAGGCGGTCGCTGTCCCGTCGTCGATACCTGGTGGCAGACCGAAACGGGCGGAGTTCTTATCTCCAATTTAGCAGGGGTAACGCCCGCCAAAGCCACGTTTGCCACCCTGCCAATGCCCGGCGTCGACCCGGTACTGGTCGACGAGCAGGGAGAAGAAATCGCGGGCAACGACGTCAGCGGGAACCTGTGCATCCGCAAGCCGTGGCCGGGCATGCTCCGCACCACCTACGGCGACCACGAGCGCTGCCGCCAAACCTACTTCAGTGCGTATCCGGGCATGTACTTCACGGGCGACGGCTGCCTGCGCGACCGAGACGGGCACTACCGCATCACCGGCCGCGTGGACGACGTACTCAACGTCAGCGGCCACCGCATCGGAACGGCCGAGGTCGAAAACGCACTCAATATGCACGCGGGCGTGGTCGAGTCTGCGGTGGTCGGGGTTCCGCACGGCATCAAAGGCCAGGGGATTTATGCCTACGTCGTGTACCGCGGCGGCATCGACGACGCAAACCAAATTCGACGGGACATTGCCGCTACCGTCAGCCGAGTCATTGGTCCTATTGCCAAGCCCGATGCGATTCAGTTGGTGAACGGATTACCCAAAACGCGCTCGGGCAAAATCATGCGCCGAATTCTCCGAAGGATTGCGGAGGGCGAGACGGCCAACCTGGGCGATACCACCACGCTCCTCGATCCGGGGGTGGTGGATGAGGTTGCCGCGGGGCGCATTCCCATTTAGCAGCAACCGCTCCCTGGGGCGCACGTGTTTTTAGGCCGTGGCAGCTTTTCGGCGGGAATTCCGCAGGAATCGGAGGCCAGGCAGTTGGTGAACTTTGGGGTAAGGTGAAACGACATCCCGTCAAAATCGAGCCCGAAGGTTGAAAGGGAGGCTTGCTGGTATTCCACGAGGACTTCTTCGTTTCGAAGGCCTAAGCGCGCGGAAGCAGCGGTCAAAATTCCAAGCAGTTTTTCGGGACGCAGGCGGTGATCCGTATCTCCAGCGACAAAAAGCTGCAGGCTGACGGCTTCCTCACGCCGTTCGGTTCCGCCGCAGTCCACGTAATGCTTGCGGACCAGGGCGACTTCGGTCAGGTGGGCGTGGGGCGGAACCAGTCCGCCCTCGGCGTCGAAAAAGCGAAGGTGCTCCAGGTGCTGGACCGCGTGAAGAAAGTCGTTAAATGTCATATCGTAAAATTACGATAAAAGCATCCATCCCGCCATGGCCGCCATGCTCAGATCTTCGACTACGGTCACGGTACTCATGGGTAGGTTGAAAACGCTGCCAAGGCAAGCGCATTGGATCGATTTTTTTTGGAGCCTGCTTTGAATCACGCCGCCAGCACCAATCAGCATGATAACTAAGGTCAGGCTATGGGTTAGGGTCGGGTTCCAGTCGGCCGCGTAGGCGAGTCCGAGGGCCAATTCCACGAAGGGGTAGGCCAGGCCCCAACCCGGAATGAGGCGGGCGATCCAATCGTACATGCGGTAGGTGGCCGCAAAGGCGCGCAGGTCAAGGAGCTTGAAGTAGCTAAAGCTCAAGAAGAAGCCCGCCATGAACCAGCGCATCCAGGAGTGGAGGGTGAGTTCCTTCCCCAAGGCGAGCGTTGGAACTACGGCGAGCAGCAGGGCAAGCGTAAAAAGAGGGCGGTAGGTTTCCCAAAATCCCCGGGTATCGTCGGTCGCTGCGCCCGGCGGTTTCGGCAGGCTCGGATCTTCTGCCGCAATGGCTTGGTAGTCGCCGGCCTTTGCCACTGCGGCGGTGATTTCTGCATCCGAAACAGAGTAAGGGGCCCAAACGTCCATGCGGTTGGCGGCCAAATCCACGCGTACCGTCTGCACGCCGTGGTGGTTTTGCACTGCATCGGTGATGCGTGCCACGCAGCTTCCGCAGTGCATGCCTTCGAGGCGAAATCGTCGAGGTTGGTCCATGGACTGAAGCTACGACGAAGCCCAGGAAGTTAGGCGATGCCCAGCTTCAGCAAGCGTGGAATCTTCTTTGGCGAAGCACAGCCGGAGCATCCGAAGACCGGCTGGCGCACTTCCGTAAAAGGGACTCAGCGGAACCGTGGCAACCCCCGCCTCGCGGGTAAGGAGGTAGGCCAATTCGCGGTCGCCAAGGTCGCTGACTTCGGAATAGTCGACCAGCATAAAGTAGCTGCCCGGCGCGGGCAGTGGACGAAACCGGCTTTCGGCCAAGCTGGACGCCAAAAGGTCTCGTTTTTGCGCAAAAAACGCCGGAAGTTCCCGGGCGTAGTCGGGCGCGGTCTTCAAAAAGCGGAGCACCGCATGCTGGGTTGGAGTGGACGCCGAGAAGGCCGCAAATTGGTAAATGTTTCGCAGGGCATGGGTGAGGCGGGCGGAACCCAAAACGGCACCCAGCTTCCAGCCCGTAACGTGGTAGGTTTTGCCAAAACTGAGGAACCGCAGGCTGCGCTCGCGCAGGTTCTCGTGGTGGTGCGGACTTTCTAATGTGCTGCCATCCAGAATCATGGATTCGTACACTTCATCGCTTAGTACCAGGGCGGATTCGGGCAACACCCCCGACAAGCGCTCCCAATCTTCGCGGCGCCACAGCATCCCCGTGGGATTGTGGGGGGAGTTGATCAGAACCGCTTTGGTTCGCGGCGTAACCGAATCCGCCAATTGGTCCCAATCCACCGAAAAACCACCGGGCGACGGGCGAAGTGCGACGCCAACGGGCCGTGCCCCAGCCGCCAAAACCGCCGGACGGTAGGCGTCGTAGGCCGGCTCAAGCAGCACAACCTCATCTCCGGGGCCAACGAGCGCCTGAAGGGCACAAAAAATGCCCAGCGTCGCCCCGGGAACCACCGTGATTTCGGTGGCGGGGTCGTAGCGCAACGCATTTCGGTGCAGCTGATCCGCCGCAAGGGCCTCGCGAAGTCCGAGCAATCCCGGCATGGGTGCGTACTGCGCCGACTCGGAACTCAGGGCGTCGCGAAAGGCATCGATCAATCGCGCATCCGGCCCAAACTCCGGAAAGCCCTGGGCCAGGTTGAGGGCGCCGTGCTGCTGCGCCAAGGCGGTCATTTCCGAGAAGATGCTCGGTCCAAAATCGGGCAGCATCAGCGAAGGTCCGAGGGGGTGAAGGCCAGGGGCAGAAGGGAGCTCGCGTCGGCAATCACCCAAACGTCTCCTTGTTCGGCGGCCAGCACCACTTCAAAGGCGGCCTTTTGCCGCGCGTGCTGCTCCACCATGGCTTGACGGCACATGCCGCAGGGTGCAAGCGGAATCGAAGCGGGACCCGAAGCCGGACGGTAGGCAATGGCCATCCGTTCAATCTTAGCTCCGGGCGCTACGCTTTGAACCGTACTCAACGCGACGCGTTCGGCACAGATGCCCACGGGATACGACGCATTTTCTTGATTGGTTCCGACGAAGTGTTCGCCCGAATCAAGCCGAACCGCGGCCGCAACGCGAAACCCCGAATAGGGAGCGTAGGCATGATCCAACGCGGCAAAAGCAGCATTCAGTAGTTCACGCTGCGCCCCACCTACTTCCTCGCGCGGCACCACGCGCACATTGAGTTCCAACTTCATGTACCAAACCTACCGCAAATCCGGTCACGTCGAACGCGACTCGAAGGGAAATTCCCGCAGCAAGCTTTCCAGGAGGCTGCGTTGATTTTGGGCACGATGCCAGTTTTGCTCGCCGTACGTTACCGCGTAGTAGGTGTTTCCTGAAGCCGCATCGGTGGCGAAGCGCAGCGCTTGAAGCCACGTGAGGTAGGCGGGCATCTGGCGAACCCGTGCTGCAAGTTCCCGTGCGGGAGCATAGGCCGAGGCGTAGCCTTCCCAAACGGCTTCAAAGGCTTCGGGGTTGCACCCGTTTTCTTCGGGCTCGTCTTCGGCACGGAGTGCGGCCGTGCTGCGCACCAAATCGCCAAAATCGCTTCCGAGGTAGCCCATCTGAAGCGTGTCCAAATCAATGGCCCGCAATCCGGCAGCCGAAGCAATGACGTTGCTCCGCTTGGCATCGTGGTGTTGGACGGCGGCGGGAAGATTCGGCTCCAGCGCCAAAAAGGTCGAAGCCGCATCCTCGAGGGCCTTAGCCAGTCCGCGGTACGTCGAGGGAATCCGGTCGCGGACGGCAGACCACTGCTCCCAGCGCAGCGCGGCACTGTGGAAGTGGGGCAGGACGCTTCGCCAAGCCGCGGGCCGTGCGTTCAGTGTGGCCGTGAATTCGCCCCAAAATCGGCCGAGCAAGCCCGGGTCCACGGGCGAATCCGCTTCCGAAACAAACGGAAAAACCCGCCAGCCGTCCAAACCGTGAACGCGGCCGTCGCGTCGGAGGATCGGCGCTACCGTAAACGCCGAAATAGGGTGACCAAGCACGAGCTGAAGGTTGCATTCAATGGCTTCCAAATCAGTAAAAACTTGGGTATTTACCTGCTGCACAAACAGGCGGTCTCCATCGGACCATTCCGCGCAAAAACTGCGGTTAATTAAGCCACCCGAAACGGGGAGGACCCTGTCGGGCGCCCGCAACCCCCAGTCCGCCCAGTCAATAGCGATCATGCAGGCCAAAAATCGGAGTGCGCGAGGACCAGGCTCCGCGCGTGAAATCCGGAATGGCTTGGGGCGTAGACCCTTCGGCGATGGATTTTTCGGTCAGGGGCGTAACCGCATACCATGAGGCCAGGTCGTAGACGTCCATCGGAAAGGGCTCTTCGCGCTTCAGGCACTCAATAAAGGCGTTGTCCACGAAGTAGTCCATGCCTCCGTGCCCGGCGCCCGCCGCGGCCGCCGCGTTTTTGGCCCAAAGCGGGTGGTCGTTGGCCTCTAGGATCTCTTTGGTGTTGGCCCAGCGGTGGCTGTGCTTCATGGAGTCTTCAAAGTAAATGTGCCCCTGGTCCAGGCCGCCCCAACCGAAGTCCTGCCAAATCCCTCGGGTTCCCTGCACCCTAAATCCCAAATTGTAGGGACGCTGCAGCGAGGTATCGTGGGTCAGCAAGATGGTTTCGCCGTTGGCGCAGCCAATGGTCGTGGTCACGACGTCCCCCTGGGCAAACGGAACCTTGGCGTTGGGGTGGTCGGCACCGGCCTGCCGCACGACGTAGTCGCTTAATCCGCGGGCCTTGCTCGACATGGAGGTCAAATGGGTTAAGCGGTTACCTCGGTTCACGTCCATCATCAGGGCAACCGGGCCCAAGCCGTGGGTGGGGTAGAGCTCTCCGTTTCGCTTCACGTAATGGTCCGTGCGCCACTGCGACTCGCTGTAGCCCTTTTCGGCTCCGAACTCCACGCCCTTCCCATAGGGTGACTTGCCGTCGTTGAACAGCACGCCGCGCAGGTCGTGCTGGTAGCCCCCTTGTCCGTGCACCAATTCCCCAAACATTCCTTTGCGGACCATGTGCATTACCGCCATGACGTCGCGGCGGTAGCAGACGTTTTCCAGCGCCATGAGCGGAGTTTGGTTCCGTTCGCTCGCGTCAACCAGGTCCCAGCATTCCTGAACGCTCAGCGCGCCTCCGACCTCCATGGCCACCGGAACGCCCGCTTCGAGGGCCGCAATGCCGTGTTCGCGGTGCCATTCCCATGGGCTGCTGACAAATACGGCGTCAAGACGCTCTTTTTCCAGCATTCGACGAAAGTCCTGTGGGCCGTCCCCGTACGCCTTTGGGGCTTTTTTGCCGGACTTTTCGACCATTTCTAGGGCGTGCCGGAGCATGTGTGCCTGGGGATCCGCCACGGCGGCAACTTCGACGTCGCTGCGCTGGAGCATGAGTTCCAGGTGGTTTTGTCCGCGAAGACCGGTGGCAATAAAACCCACGCGAATCCGTTCGCGACCCAGTGCCGAAAATCCGTAGGCCACCGAGGGCAAAAGGGCGGCCCCCGCAGCGGCGATTCCCGCGGTACGTAAAAAATGCCTGCGCTCCATAATATGAATTCGTTAGAAGTGTTGGTTAAAATACGCCAAAACGGCGTCGTGATCGGCGGCATAGGTGAGGCCCATCCAAGTGGTGCCCAGGGTGTCTGCCCAAAAAACGTCGCCCCGATCCAAACCGAAGCGCACCGCGTCGGGTATGCCAAATTCGCCTCCGTCCCGGGGTGTTGGCGGCCACCAATCCAGCACACTTCGCGCCAAGACCCAGGCGTTCATCGAGACGGGCGGATCGCCCAAGCGCAGGACATCGGCCGGCGTAAGGCCCGAATGCTCCTGGAGCTCGACAAGCTGTCCTTCGGCGTTCGTAAAGAGGACGGCACGGTTCACGGGACCGTGGGGGCTGCATACCCGAGACAGGGGGTAGGCCAGGGATGCGTTGCGGCCCATTCGAGCCCGAGCAACCGCTCCCTGCCATAGGTCGCCGTAGTAGTCGTCGGCGTTTCCAACCACAAAAACCTCTGCGCCCTGTTCCGCGGCGCAGCGCATGCCAACGGCCAGGGCATCCCCGGTTCCGCGGGCCTCATGCTGCACGGCAAAGTGAACGGGTATAGGCCAGTTTTTACCGCGCCACAGCGCTTCGTGCTCCGGACGAATCACGAGCACCGCCAGGTCGATACCTGCTTTGGCGGCATCCAACACGCTGAATTCGGCGATGCACGCGCCCGACGAATGCACGGCCACCAATTGCTTGGGTCCGCCAAATCGGGTGCCGTGCCCGGCAGCAACGAGAATTAACGCGATGTGCGGCGTCGCCTTCATGGATAAAAATAACCTATGATCACCATAAGCTGATGTGTTGAACAAAATGTCGGGACCCTAACTAACATTGTTGCTTAATCACCTAATTCTTGGGCCAACGCAGTCGTTTCGACTGCCCTTGACCCTAAATGTACAGTTATGAACCGACTTTTTACCCGTTTCGCGCTGCTCGCAATGGCCGCAGCGAGCATCTTGGTCGCCTGCTCGGGCGGCTCCGGCGAACACCATGCAGTCCAAATCAAGGACGCCGTCGTTACCCTTGAGGGCCCGCTTTTCGCCGGCCCCAACCAGGGGCAGTATGCCTTCAAGCTCGATTTGGCCAAAGAGCTCGGGTCCGCCTACCGGGAGGGCATGACCGTCGAGGCCGCCCGCATTACCTCGGTGGACGTAGCGTCTGCCGATAGCCTGGGGCTGTCTTCGTTCCGCTCCTTTGTGGTATCGTTGGCAAGCGACAACGCCGACGTAGCCATGCAGGAGGCGGCATTCAAAAACCCCCTGCCAGAGGGGGCGTCAAGCGTTTCGCTCGACGTGTCGTCTGAAGCGGAACTCGGGTCACTGCTGCAGCAGGGCACGGTGTACCTGGTGCTGGACGCGGACCTCGCCGAAGACTACCTCGAAGGCAACCGCAGCCTTACCCTCAATCTTTCGTTTGACCTTACCATTAAATCGTAATTATGCTACGCAAATTCACCCTGTGGGCCGCTTCGGCCCTAATCGCCTTCGCCTCGCTGAATTTTGAACTTCAAGAAGCCCCCGGAGACAAGCTCATCGGCGTTTGGGAGCCCAGCAACGGCCGTGCCCGCGTGAAAATTGACCGCATCGGAACCAAATACTACGGCCGCATTGTGTGGCTCATTGAGCCCAACGACCCCGAGACCGGGCTGCCGAAAACCGACAAAAACAACCCCGACCCGGCGCTAAAGAACGTGCCGCTGAAGGGCTACCGCATGCTCAAAGACTTTGTGTACCAAGCCGACGGAACCTGGTCCGAAGGAACGATTTACGACCCGCTGAACGGCAGCACCTACAACTGCGTGATCAAGATGAAGGACAAAAACACCCTGGATATCCGCGGCTACATTGGTGTTCAGGCGTTGGGACGCACCGACGTATGGAAGCGTTTAGCCGTTCAACCTGCAAAAAAATGAACCGCATTTTTGTTCTCGGGACCCTTATCGCTTCCTTGGGGTCCGCTTCGATGTTTGGCCAAACAGACACGAATTCACTCGAAGACTTCAGTCAGTACGACAACCTAGGTTTCGCGGAGGCAGGCGCCAAGCGCTACTGCAGTCCCAAGATTGAAGGCCTGAGTCCGGCCAAGCTGATTTCGCTGGGCTACGACTTCCAGGGCGGATACGCCGTCAACGCCGGAGACCTGTTTGCGGCCGACGGAACAACCCTATTGGCCCCGGGCAGCTCGGCCCAAACCTCGGCCACCTACGGCATGCGTGCGGGCTTCAACATCCCGGTGATTTCCAAAACCAACCTGGTTTGGCAAATGGGCGCCAACTACTGGAACACGAACTTCCGGTACGCCCCCGACCCGAGCAGCGCAACGCCCAACCCGCTGCATCAAACCCTGGATGAACACGGGATTCGCACCGCCGGGGTCAACACAACCCTGTTCAAGCCCCTGGATAGCAAGCAGTTCTTGCTGTTTCAGGGTTCTGCGGACCTGAGCGGAACCTACGGCCTTGCCTTGATGCCCATGGACTACCTCAAGTATTCGGCAGCCCTTATTTACGGACGCCGTCCGACCGAAAAAAAGCAATGGGGCCTTGGCGTAGCGCGCACCTACCGCGTGGGCGAGATCAACTACATCCCGGTTGTGCTGTACAATTCCACCGATGCCCGCAACAAGTGGGGAGCTGAGGTCCTGTTCCCGGCCCGAGCCCATGTGCGGCGCACCATCAATCCACGCAACATGATTTTCGCGGGCTACGAGCTTGAAGGCCAATCCTACCGACTTTGGCGCAACCCGGCGAGCGGATTCGACCTGCGCGACGAAGACCTTGAAATCCGCCGCGGCGAAGCCCGCCTTCGCATGGTGTACGAGTTTTCCCTTAAGGACTTCATTTGGCTTTCGGTACAGGCGGGCTACCGCGTGAACTACCGCTTCGACGTAGATCGCTTGGTTGACGGCGCGGAGATTTACCGCGCATTCGGCCTGCTGCGCAACGATGCCTACGCCCAAGTTAACGGATTGGGTAATCCTTTGTATTTTAACGTGAGCTTGAACCTGGTAAGTCCCTGACGGTCCGACTCCCAAAACGCAAAAGCCCCGCCAATCGGCGGGGCTTTTTCATTCGAAGTCCGAGTGCAATTAAAGGGCGGGCGTCGCGACAACCGTGAAGGTGATCGCAATGTCGTCCGCAAGAACGTAGTCCTTCACGAAGTGCTTCCAGCTAACGCCGTGCTTCTGGCGGTCAAATACCAGCGTTCCGGTGAAGGTTGCGCCCGTTTCCGACACCTGAAGGTTGCTGATTTCGAGCTGCTCGTCTACCGTGATTCCTTTGACGGTCAGCTTGCCGTTTACCTTGTCCAGGCCTTCTGCGCTGACCACTTCAAACGTAGCCGTTGGGAACGAGTCTACACCAAAGAAGTCGTTGGTAGCCAAGTGCGCAACGAGGTCCGTAGCACGACCGCCGTCTTGGTCCTTGTACGAGGCGCTGTCGGTGGGCCAAATGCTGGTCATGTCGATGGTAAAGGTTCCGCCAACAATCTGGCTGTCGGCAACCTCAACCGTGCCCGAAGCGAGCTTCACGCTTCCGTTGTGGCCGTATACACCAACAACTTCGCCCTTCCATTCCACGCTGGACGCAGCTACGTCAACGGTGTAGGCGGCGGTTGCAGCAACCTCGGTTTCTTCGGCCTTATTGGCGCACGATGCAGCTACCAGCGCAAGGGCGGCAGCGGTAAAAAGTGATTTGTTCATGGTTTTTTGATTAACGTTTTAAAGTGGCGGCAAAGATATATGGTTAAACACCTAAAACAATGGTTAAACATCGTTGGGGGTAAAAAATGCGCGAAATACCTAGTTGGAGCGGAACACGCGGCGTTCCAACCAAATGCTCCCGTAGGGAATCAGGGAGGCCACGGCAAACGAAGCGACGCGCCCGAAGGCCCAGCGTTCCCGAAGCCAAACGGCCATAAGTACCAAGCAGTAGGCGATGAAAAGCCCTCCATGGGCCATGCCCACAATCTGGTTGGGCCATTGAATACCCAGACCGTACTTCAAGGGCATGGTGGCGCCAAACGCGAGGTAGCTGATGCCTTCGGCCACCGCAATCCAACGAAAAACACGTACTAAATCCATAACATCGTCACTTTCCGATACAAAAAGAGCTGAAAATCGACCCGAGCAGGTCGTCGGCGGTTACTTCGCCGGTAATGCTGCCCAGGTGGCGCAAGGCGTCGCGCAGATCGTAGGCCACCAGTTCGCCGCTTATGCCCAATTCCAGGCTCGAACGAACCCGCTTGAGGGACTCCAGGCTGGCCTCGAGGGCTGCGGCATGCCGGGCGTTCGCAATGAGTACGTTGCCCTTAGGCTCGTTTCGGCGAATCGTTTCAAGCAGCAGCCACTCCAATTGAGCGAGGTCGTCCTGGCTGGGTCCGATGGCGAGGTGTTCCGGGTAGCCAGCGCCTTCCAAGCTTCCCCACAAATCCCGTTTGGTCAGCAGCACGATGCACTCGGCTTCGGGGTTGGACTGGCGGACCCTTCGGTAAAGTTCCTGTGCTTCGTCTGCGTTCGTTTGGGTGGGGTCAACCAGGACCAGCGCGAGGTGCGCTTCCGCGAGCTTGGTCCAGGAACGCGCAATACCCATCTGCTCGACGGGGTCTTCGGTGGCGCGGATGCCTGCGGTGTCCACCAATCGAAAAACATAATCACCCAGGCGAAAGCGCTCTTCCACGCTGTCTCGCGTGGTTCCCGGTACCGCACTAACTAAGGCCCGGTCGTCCCGGAGCAGGCGGTTCAGGAGCGTACTTTTTCCGGCGTTGGGAGCGCCCAACAGCACCAGCGGAATTCCGTCGCGCACGGCACGCCCGTGTCGGAACGTAGACAACATCGTTTCGCATTCGGTAGAAATGTCGGCCAAAACCTCAAGGAGTTGGTCGCGCTGGGCGAATTCAACATCCTCTTCAACAAAATCAAGTTCCAATTCGATCAGGGCCGCAAAATCCGTCAAGCGCGTCCGAAGTTCCTGGAGCTTGTGCGAAACCGTACCCTTGAGTTGCTTGAGCGCGAGTTCGTGGCCGGCCCGAGATTCCGCCGCAATCAAATCGCCCACCGCTTCGGCTTGGGCAAGGTCGAGCTTCCCGTTGGCGAAGGCCCGCTGCGTGAATTCTCCGGGCGCAGCCAATTCGGCGCCGGCTGCGCGGAGCGCATTCAGAGCTTCTTCGGCTATGTAGCTGGAGCCGTGCAGCCCAAACTCTACCACGTCCTCTCCGGTAAACGAGGCCGGCCCGGCAAACCAGGTAGCTAATCCCTGATCCAGGTCTTCGCCCGACGCCGAGCAAAACACGCCCAGCAGGGCCTTGCGGGGCGTCCAGGCTCCCGTGATCCGAAATACGTGCTGCGCAATGCGGAGCGCGTCCGGTCCCGAAACGCGCACCACATGGAGCGCGCCAAGCCCTTTGGCCGTGGCTAATGCGGCAATAGTTTTCGGAATCACCCCGCAAAGGTACTCGTCCGGCATGGGCTTTGCGGAGGCTAAAGGGTGAAACCGAAGTCCGTTCTTGCCGTTCTTACCCTTTGCGCACTGGGTATGGCCTGCCGCGTGGATCAGGCCATCGAAGCCGAAGACCAGTGGTTTTACAGCCGTCGACCGACCCGGTCGGTTTTTACCCCGGTAGGCAGTGATACGCTGCACTGGACCCAAACGGGCACGGGCGGCGACACGCTGCTCTTGGTCCACGGTTTTGGACCCTATCCCACCGTTCAGTGGCAACCGGTAGTGTGGAAGTACAGCGAATCAAAAACCATTCTCGTTGTCGATCTGCTCGGATTTGGTAAGAGCTGTTCACCCGATTCATCCATTTCCGTTGCGCAGCAGGTAGCCGTGCTCAAATCCGCCCTTGATCAGCGCGGAATCGCCAAGGTGCACCTTGTCGGTCATTCCTACGGCGGCATGGTGAGTACCTTGTTCGCAAGCCAGCACCCCGAACGCGTTCGGTCGCTGGTGCTCATCGACCCGCTGCACCGGCATTTTGAACTGCGCCACTTGGATAGCCTGCAGCGCGTTTGGGGTCGCCCGATCGAGGAAGTGCTGCTGCCCCGGGATCTCGCCAGCTACGACGCGATGATGGCCGTAAGCGTCCATGATCCCTTCTTTTTGCCCGATTTCATGAAGCGACAGGTGCTTGAAACCATTTACCAGGTGAACATAAGCCAACGGGAATCCATGCTTCGCGCCGTGCGCCAGGATGAAGCGTATTTGCGGCGCACCGCCGTGGGTTCGTCGGCACCGACCCTTATGGTCTGGGGCGAAGGCGATGCCTTGTTTCCTTCGCGGGGCGCAGCCCTGCTCGCCAGGGATTTCCCCCAAAGCAAGCTTGTCTTGATACCCAACGCGGGCCACATTCCCCACATGGAGCGGCCCTTTGTCTTTCTCGACTCCCTCGACGCGTTTTTTACCGCCCAATGGCCCAAATAGCGGGCTCTTTCTCCGACAATTCCTGAGGCACTCCCGATTCGCGCCACGTGCGCACGCGGTTCCGTTTGACCCACTCGTTGGGCCCCGTGAGTCCGAGTCCAATAAACAGAACGGTGTCCGGGTGCAGGGATTGGCAGAGCTCCGAAAAGAGCTTAGCATTGCGGTACGGGGTTTCGATAAACCACTGACTTTCGCCCTGGGAAGCATCGCGCTCCATTCGGTTAATCACGTTTTTGCGCGCCGACGCGTCGTGGGGTAGGTAGCCGTGGAACCGAAACTGCTGTCCGCCGAGGCCGCTGGCCATCAGGCCCAGCAGGATGGAAGAGGGGCCCGGCCAGGCCACAACTGGGATGCCTTCGGCATGTGCTTGGGCCACAACCTCGGCGCCTGGATCCGCCATTCCGGGTGCACCGGCGTCCGATATCAAGCCCATCGGGCGCCCTTGCCGGCAGGCTTCGAGTAGCGCCCGCGCATCATTGCCGCCGTGCTTTGACCACGATACCAAGGTCAACGCACCCAATTCGAGGTCGGGATTGATGGCGCGAAGCTGGGCTCGTGCCACCTTGGGGGTTTCAACAATCCAGTCCGAGATGCCGCCAACCAGGGTGCGGAGCTCTTCCCCGGTCCAACGGCTGGTTGCGGCCAAGGAAACGGGCACAACGTGGAGGGTTCCTAGCTTCGCCATATCCGTATCCAATCTTGGCACGCTGCGTGAAGGAGCAGAACAACCTGTTCGAACCCGTGTTCCCCGCCGTAGTAGGGGTCGGGTACCGCTCGGCCCTCACCCGGATACGTGGATTCCAAAACAAGCGAAATTTTGGACTGGGCATCTTGGGGTGCGCGCAGCAAAACGTCGGCATAATTGGAGCGGTCCATGACCAAAATGTGATCAAATTCCGCGAAATCAGCGGCCGTGATGGGTCGGGAACGCTGGTTCGAAATATCAATGCCGAGGCGGCGCACCGAAGATTGGGATCGCGGATCCGGTCCCTCGCCTGCATGGGTTGCCACGGTGCCGGCACTGTCCACCATCCATCCGTGTTCGGGACCCAACTGGGCGGTTAATTCCGCCTCCATAAGTCCTTGTGCGACCGGTGAGCGGCATATGTTGCCGAGGCACACCATGAGCACCCGGCGCGGTTTCATTAAGCGAGCGTGAGCTTCTTGCGAATATCGTCCACGTAAATGCGGAAGCGCTTGTCGGTTTCCGTCAAGTTCGACACGGTTCGGCAGGCATGAAGTACCGTGGCGTGGTCTTTATTGCCAATTTGGGTTCCAATCGAAGCGAGGGAATTTTTGGTCAATTGCTTGGCAAAGTACATGGTAAGTTGACGGGCCTGAACGATTTCGCGCTTTCGCGTTTTGCTGCGAAGCAATTCAACCGGCATGTCAAAGTAGTCGCAGACCACCTTTTGGATGAAGTCAATCGATATCTCCCGAGTGGTATTCTTGACAAACTTATCGATCATGGACTTCGCAAGCTCCACCGTGATCCGCTTGCGGTTTAGCGAAGACTGCGCCAGCAGCGAAATCAAGGCTCCTTCAAGCTCCCGAACGTTGTTGGTAATGGAGTACGCCAGGTACTCAATCACGTCGTCGGGCATTTCGATGCCGTCGGAATACAATTTTTGGCGAAGAATGGCCATTCGGGTCTCCAAATCCGGACGCTGAAGGTCTGCCGAAAGACCCCACTTGAAGCGCGAAAGCAGTCGCTGCTCCACGCCCTGCAAATCCACCGGCGCTCGATCCGAGGTCAGGATGATTTGCTTGCCTTGCTGGTGAAGGTGGTTGAAAATCTCAAAAAATACGTCCTGCGTTTTTTCCTTGCCGCTAAACGAGTGCACGTCGTCCATGATCAGCACGTCAATGAGCTGGTAGAAATGGACGAAGTCATTCTTCGTATTGTTGCGAATCGCGTCAATGAACTGCTGCGTAAAGCGCTCCGCCGAAACATAAAGTACCGTCTTCTCCGGGAATCGGTCCTTGATTTCAATGCCAATGGCGTGCGCTAAGTGGGTCTTTCCCAGTCCATTGCCGCCGTACAGGAGGAGCGGGTTGAACGAAGTTCCCCCGGGCTTTTGCGCCACGGCATAGCCGGCTGATCGCGCCAGGCGGTTGCAATCCCCCTCAATGAAGTTCTCAAAACTGTAGTTGGGGTTGAGCTGCGACTCGATGTGCACCTTCTTCAATCCGGGAATTACGAAGGGATTCCGAATGCCGTCGTCCCCAATACGAGCCGGTAGGGCCACTTGGGGGTTTTCAATCGGGCCTCGGTTAGCCGAAGGAATATCCATATTGGACGTTCCCAGGTGGGCGGACTCCTGGTCCATCACTATGGAATAAACCAAACGCGCATCACTGCCCATCTCCTTCGTGATGGCGGATTTCAGGAGCTTCACGTAGTTGGCTTCAAGCCACTCGTACACGAACTTTGACGGTACCTGCAGGGTAATTACCTTACCTTGGAGCTTTACGGGCCGAATCGGCAGAAACCAGGTCTTGTACGCTTGAGGACTAATGTTGTCCTGAACGTAGGTAAGACAGTTTCGCCAGACGGCTTCAGCGGTACGCTCCATCGTAGTGTTTAGGTTAGTAATTTGAGGTGCCGTTGGGGGAGGAGGTCGATGCGCATGGCACGCCAAACCGCGCTCCCTTTTTCGGACCACGAAATTGTCAATTAATTCTGTTGAAAAAAGTTTCTTCCCCTATTGATTTTAAGAAATTTTTGCCGTTTAGCTTTTGGAAAGGATGGGGTCTAAGTGCTAGTAAAAAAATCATAAACAACTGAAAATAAGATATTAATCAAGTCAAATAATGTTTGTTACAACACATAAATTAAGGGTTCGCTACGCCGAAACGGATCAAATGGGTTACGCGTACTACGGAACCTATCCGACCTATTTTGAAGTCGCTCGCGTCGAGGGCTTAAGGTCCATAGGAATCGATTATGCCGCTATGGAGCGCGACGGCGTGATGCTTCCCGTTCGCGATGTTCGCATCCGATATCGCCGGCCCCTTAAGTACGATGAGCTGTTTACCATTCGGACCGAGGTCGCCGAGTTGCCGACGGGCAGCCGAATTCACTTCGCCTACCAAATTCACAACGAGCTGGGCGAACTCTGCAGCGAAGCCGAAACCGTTCTTGTTTTTGCCTCAACCCAAAGCGGGCGTCCTGTTCCCCCGCCGCCGCACGTGCTCGAGGCCCTCAAGCCGTACTTTAGGGAATAACCAGCACCCTGGTTCCGGCCCCAGAGACATACCATCCCGGTTCGGGCCGAGGTCCTGAAGGTCGAACTACCCGGTGGCGCCCGAGTGCGTCCCAGAGCAACACTTCGGCATCATCGCCAAAAGGCCAGGATTCTGAAGCCCAAATAAGTGCTCCACTATGAGCGGAATTCGCCGAAGCATCATCGCCCAATCCCGGCGTTATGATTTGCCAGGTTCCGAAATCCAAACGCAGCCCCGCAGCATGCGCCCCCGCATACTTGACCGTATCGGCGTGCAGTACCGCTTGGGCAAAGTCCGCAAACGTCGTATTGGCGGTTAGGCTGTAGAGCGCTTCCATGACCAAGCCATCCATTACCGCGCCGCCTAAGCGCTGCCGGCCGCGAACCAAGGCGTCCACCATGACCGCGGTATGGCTGTAGGGCCCCGTGAACACCAAGCCCGGGTACATTTTCTGTTGGCTGTTCACGGCGTTCCGCCCCGACCAAAAACTGTTATGTCCATCCCAGGTGAACACGTCGGTCCAGCGGTTCGGACTCCATTCACGGGACCAGGAAACGGCGAAGTAGTCGCAAATGGCCTCCTCCAAAGCCTGTCGCTGCGTCGAAACGTTGGTTCCGGGTGCGGCGCCGTAGCACATGGCGTGTCCGTACTCGTGCACCAAAACGTCGGGGTCTTCGGCATCGTCCACGCCGCCTTCGCCGAAGTACAGCCTTGGCGGATTCGTGGCGTAGTCAAAGGCACTTTGGTCTGCCCCCCCGTAGGCGTTCACGTCCACCGGAATCGAGTAGGGCACCATGCTGCCGTAGCCCAGCGCGGTCATGCGCTCCTTCCAGGCGTGGAGGTGGAAGAGGGTGTTGACCATTTCAAATTCGGGCGCGGACCGGCTAAAGACCGTGTTGCCCGCAGACAGCACCGGCACCGTCACGCTGGGAGGGTCAAATTCCTGAATCGTGGCGGCCGCGTTGGCCAGCACGAATCCACTTCCGTTCCAACTTAGTCGGAGCAGTACCTGTTGCCTTAAGCTGTCGAGAACCGCCTGGTTGCCGTCGTTGCCGTCGACATACAACCCGCCGTAGGCCACATTATCCCGAGTAACGGGATCGGGAGCAAAAACCTTGGTCGCAACGAGCGTATCCAGGCGTCGAATCAGGTCGAGGGAATCAATCATTTGACCGCTTGGAGTCCGCCAGTAGCGCATCCTGCGAAGCGGATGCGCTTCGTAAACCTCTTCGCTCCGGGCGCCAATCCACTGGCCATCGCGAACGAGCCAAACGGGATTTGAATCAAAGGGCAGGGGGTGGGCTCCCGGAGTCGCGTCGGGAAGTTCGGGCGCAATCACCCGGTCCAGATCGCCGTTGGGGTGAAGTACCCGAACAGCCTCGGCGCCCTCGACGAGTACCCCGTGAAGACGGCCTTGGAGCCGCTCGTAGCTGCGCCAGGGCGTAGTCCGCGTGGCATAAACGTTCCACAAAAGTCCTTCGCGCTGCGGCAGATGCATGCCCCCGCGTTGCCCAAAGGCTTGGGTCAGACCTAGGACCGCGGCGAGTGCCAAAAAGCTTCGTTTACCGATCATGTTCATTAGGCGTAACCGGTACGGCAACCTGAAGTTCATCGCCGCCGTAGCGGCCGACGTGCTGCCAGACCAAGTTGTTTGATGGCTCCGGTGGCCCTCCTGCCGGCAGGCTTCGCGGCGAGGACCATTTGTAGGCTTCGTCCCAAAGGCGGGAATCGAGAAACAGCTTTAGCGTTTTTGGACCGCCCTCGACCAGGACGCTGCGCAAGGTGCTGTGTGCCAGGTGGCGATCCAGCGCATGTGCCGAATCTTCGCCGGCATCCGGGCTCCACATCGTCCAACCTTCCTGTTCCGCTCGAAGGCGGTCGGATTCGGCCAGGGGTCGGCTGGCCCACAAAATCCGCGCGATTTCGGGTCCGGCGAGGGCGCGGACGCTTCCGCGCGTTCGGTCCGCCAACCACGTTCCGGCGCCCACTAAAAGGGCGCCGCAGCGTTGCCTAAGTCGGTGCGATGTAATCTGGGCTTCGCTCCCGGTAACGGTCCAAGGGCCGGGATGTTCGGGGCTTCTCGGTCCATCCACCGCGCCGTTCGCATCGGCCGCCCACTTCAGCACTACCCACGGACGTCCCCGCCGAAACGAGCTCAAGAAGGCTCGATTCAGCTGTTCGGCCCGTTCGGCCTCGATGCCGACCTCGACGCGGCATCCGGCCTCGCGAAGCATTGAAATGCCTCGCCCCGATACCAGGGGGTTCGGATCCTCAAGGGCCACGACCACGCGGCCAACTCCCTGTTCAATCAAGGCCAAGCAGCAGGGCCCTGTTCGGCCTCGGTGGCTGCAGGGCTCCAGGGTGACGTACATCGTGGCCTGCGGAAGGAGGGAACGGTCCGCCGCACCCAAGTTGTTCAGCGCCATGATTTCGGCGTGGGGTTCGCCTGCGCGGTGGTGGTAGCCCTCGGCCAAAATTCGGCCGTCGTGAACCAGCACGGCTCCGACCATTGGATTGGGATACGTAAAGCCGGAACCTTGGGCCGCGAGGTCCAGTGCGCGCCGCATGTACATCGAGTCCGCTCCCACAGCGCTAAAGTACTGCGCTACCTTTGCTGCGTGACGTGGCGCGAACTTCAGCAGGCATTTGAACAAGTCCGCGGACATTTTGGTCCGAGCGAGGCCAAGGCGCAGTGGAGGCGCTGGATTGAAGCCCAAACGGGGAAGCGTTACGCCGAGATTGCGCTGGCTGGTGGGGAGCCGGCTACCCCCGAAGTCCTGAGGGCTTTTGATGCCGACTTGGCGGACCTTCGTTCACACAGGCCTGTTCAGCAAATACTTGGTTTTGCGTATTTTGACGACCGCAAGTTCTACGTTAACTCGAATGTACTCATTCCGCGGCCTGAGACCGAAGAACTGGTAGCCGAGGCCGCGAGGAGGGCGCCGCAAGGTGCCCGAGTTCTCGATCTGGGCTCGGGCTCGGGGTGCATCCCCGTCGCCCTAAAGCTGCGGAGGCCCGACCTGCAGATCCTTGGACTCGACTGCTCCGAATCCGCGCTCGAGGTGGCCCGACAAAACGGAACGGAGCATAGCGCAGCAGTCACCTGGTTGCGCGGAGACCTTCACCAATTGCCGCCGGAGGAACTGAAAGTTGAGGTGGTGCTGAGCAACCCGCCCTACGTCACCCCCGAGGACCCCCTCGAGCCCGAGGTGCGCGACTTTGAGCCGGCGCTTGCGCTTTTTGCGCCCCCAGGAGATCCATTGTACTTCTACCGCCGCATCCTGGAATGGGCCGACCGACTCGAGGCCCGTCAACTTGGCCTGGAGTGCCACCGAGCGCATGCCGAGGCCACGGCTCAATTGGCCCGAGAATTCGGCTGGGACTCGACCGCGAGCGTGGACCAATTTGGTGCGCCACGCTGGGTTTGGGGCCTTAAAACCCGAGCCTGAACCCCTACCTTTGGCGTAATGGCTCCGCACGAACGTATTACCGCCCTCCGCCGCGAACTGCACGAGCACAACCGCCGCTACTACGTCACCGATTCGCCCAGCATCAGCGACGCGGAATTCGATCGCCTCCTCCGGGAGCTTCAAGACCTCGAAGCCCTGCATCCCGAGTATTTCGACGCCAACAGTCCAACCCAGCGGGTTGGTGGGGGCATCATCAAGCACTTTGAGCAGGTGGCCCACCGCCGCCCCATGCTGAGCTTGGCCAATACCTACAGTTTTGACGAACTCGATGAATTTGTGCGACGCGCCGAAGAGCTGGCCTCAGTGCCCAACCTGGAGTGGAGCGCCGAACTCAAATTTGACGGCGTCGCTATTTCGTTGTGGTACGAAAACGGCGAACTCATCCGAGCCCTTACGCGCGGCGACGGCGAGGTAGGAGACGATGTAGTGGTCAACGTTCGAACCATTCGGGAACTGCCGCTGTACCTGCCCGACGAGGCTCCCCGCGACCTCGAAGTGCGGGGCGAAATCGTCTTTCTTCACGACGACTTTGAGCGCATGAATGCGCGCCGAAGCGAACAGGGTTTGGAGCCATTCGCCAACCCCCGTAACGCGGCATCGGGAACCCTTAAAATGCAGGATTCGGCCGAGGTTGGCCTCCGGAGGCTGAGCATGTTTGCCTACGCGGCCTTTTCGGCGGACCAGCCCCTTGAAACCCACTCCGGCGCACTCGATGCCTTAGCTCGTTGGGGATTTCCGGTTCCGCCGCGTGCCCAACGTTGGGCCCAAAAATGCACCTCGTCCGACGAGCTCAAGGACTTTCTCACGTTTTGGGACGCGGAGCGCCAGCATTTGCCGGTGGCCACCGACGGCGCCGTGCTCAAAGTGGACCGGGTGGACGAGCAGCAGCGCTTGGGGTTCACGGCCAAGGCGCCGCGATGGGCCATTGCCTACAAGTTCAACGCCGAGCAGGCCTGCACCGTCCTGCGCGAAGTGGTGTACCAAGTTGGGCGCACTGGGGCGGTAACGCCGGTGGCGGTGCTTGATCCCGTCTGGCTGAGCGGCACCCAAGTTCAGCGCGCCTCGGTACACAACGCGGACCAAATCGCCAAGCTCGACCTGCACCTCGGAGATTGGGTATGGGTTGAAAAAGGCGGCGAAATCATTCCCAAAATCACCGCAGTGGACCTTGGACGCCGACCTATTGGCGCGCCGACCGTCGTTTTTGCTGCGGACTGCCCCGATTGCGGCACCCCGCTGGAGCGCCAAAATGGCGAGGCCCAGCACTTTTGCCCCAATGCCGAACACTGTCCTCCTCAGATTAAAGGCCGGATCGAGCATTTTATTCACCGCCGCGCCATGGATGTCGACGGGATTGGGATTGAAACCGTGGACCGACTCGTGGACCTGGGTTGGGTGCGCACTCCGGCCGACCTCTACGACCTCGGTGCCGCAGGCTGGGCGCGCCTCGACAAGTTCAAAGAAAAGTCTGTAGCCAATGCGCTTGCCAGCCTTGAAGCCAGCCGCAGCATTCCCTACGAGCGCGTACTTTTTGCCCTGGGAATCCGCCACGTAGGCGAAACCGTGGCCAAAAAACTGGCCAAGGCCTTCACCCACATGGACCGGTTGGCGGCCGCCAGCATGGACGACCTGATTGCGGTACCCGACGTGGGACCTCAGATAGCAGTGAGCATAGCGAGCTGGATGTGCGATCCGGAACACCAGCGCGAACTCAGCCGACTTAAAGCCCATGGCCTGCAGATGGAAAAAGCTGCGTCCGCTGGTGGCGCGTCGGCGGTGCTCGAGGGCCAAACCTTCGTGGTTAGCGGGGTGTTTACCCACTTTAGCCGCGACGGAATCAAGGATGCCGTCGAGCAGCACGGGGGTCGCATCGCCAGCAGCGTCAGCAGCAAAACAAACTACCTATTGGCCGGAGAAGGCGTAGGTCCGAGCAAACGCGCCAAAGCCGAAGCCTTGGGCGTAAAATGGTTAACTGAAGAAGAATTTCGCGCATGGATTGGCTCTACCGATTAACCGCCCCGCTGCAGCAGCGTGCTTGGCGCAAGGCCGCCGACGACCGACCGACCACCCTGGCATGGCCCGGCTGGGAAAAGGCACGCCGCATAGGCATCGTTTTTGACGCCCGAGCCGAAGAGGGCTACCTGGAATCCCTGCGTCAAGTGGTTTCGGCCCTCCAAGGGCAGCAGCGCGCCGTCGCCCTCATTGGGTGGACCGGCGAAATGCGCCCCAAAAACGCCCTGTATTCGGGCCGTCAGCTCATTTTTACCGACGACTTCGCATGGAACGGCGGGGTTCAAGGGGGCAACGCGCTTGAATTCATGCAAAGCGAATTTGACCTGGTCGTGGCCCTTCACCGGAGTGAAGACAGCCCCATTGACTACCTCGTGGCGCGGACTCCGGCGGGCCTCCGCGTGAGCTTGACCGGGGCGAACGACTTTTACGACGTGCGCTACCACAGCGCCGACCGACTTCCTATGGACTACTTTCGCGCATTGAGCGCTTGGCTCGCTAAAATCCCTTCCCGATGAACGCACGCGTCAACCCCTTTCGCGGAACCGGCATTGCCCTGGTTACCCCATTTACCGCATCCCACGCGGTGGACTACCCGGCACTTAAGCGGCTCGTAAACCACTGCATTGAGGGCGGAGTGGACTTTCTCGTCGCCCTAGGTACGACCGCCGAAACGGCCACGTTGAGCCCCGAAGAAAAGCACCAAGTAATCGAAACCATACTCGAGGCTTCGGCCGGACGCGTGCCGGTGGTGCAGGGGGTGGGCGGCAACGATTCCGCCAAGGTGGCTTCCGAGCTCAAAGCCGGCCTGACGGCGGGAATTCAGGGCGTACTCAGCGTTTCGCCTTACTACAACAAGCCGACCCAAGAAGGCATTTACCGGCACTTCTGCTTCATCGCCGAAGCGACCGATCTGCCCATAATCTTGTACAACGTTCCCGGGCGCACAGGGTCCAATATGTCCGCAGCGACCACGCTGCGCATCGCCAACGCGGTGCCCCACGCCGTGGCCATCAAGGAAGCAAGCGGCAACCTCGAACAGTCCATGGAAATCATCCACGGTGCTCCGGCGGGCTTTGACGTGCTCAGCGGCGACGACAACCTGACGCTTCCCCTGATTGCCTGCGGCGCCCACGGCGTGATTTCGGTCAGCGGACAGGGATTCCCGCGGACCTTCAGCCAAATGGTGCGCGACGCGCGTCAAGGCAACATGCCCGAAGCCCAAAAAGGCCACTACGCCATGCTCCAATTTACCCAGCAGCTTTTTGCCGAAGGCAATCCGGGCGGCATCAAGGCGGCGCTGGCCCACCTCGGCATCCTGGAAAACGAGCTGCGCCTCCCGCTTTGGCCCGTTTCCGACGCACTTCGCTCCGCGCTCCATCATTCGGTACAGCAACTGAAGCACCACGAATCATGAGAATTTGGCTTCTCGCGGCCGCGACCGCGGCACTTTTCGCCTCGTGCGGCGACTACAACAAAGTCCTTAAAAGCACCGACCCAGCCTACAAGTTGGAGCGCGCAATTCAGTACTACGACACCAAGAACTTCAGCAAAGCGTACCCGCTCTTTGACGAATTGATGACCTCGTACCGAGGTACCACCAAGGCCCAAATCGTTTACCGGTACTTTGCCAAAACGCTGTATGCCCAGCACGAATACCTGCTCGCGTCCTACCACTTTAAGCGCTTCGCTCAAACCTTTCCGAACGACGATTTTGCCGAAGAATCCGCCTACCTCGGTGCCCACTGCGCCTACCTCGATGCGCCTTCGACCACGCTGGATCCGGCCTTGACCTACCAGGCAATGGACGAGCTTCAGTTGTTTATCAACACGCATCCAGACTCAAAATTTCTTCCCGAAGCGAACGACCAAATCGAGGAACTGCGCCGGAGGCTTGAAGAAAAAAGCTTCTTGATCGCCAAAGGCTACCACCACCGCAACCAGTTTGCCAGCGCGGTGGTATCCTTCAACGTAATGCTTACCGATCACCCTTCAAGCCCGCGACGCGAAGAAGCGATGTACTTGAGGGTGGAGTCCGCCTTTAACTACGCCGAAAATTCCATTGAATCCAAGCAGGCGGAGCGCTTTCGCGACGCCGAAACCTACGTCAAAGAGTACCTCGCGACCTTCCCCGAAGGGCGGTATGCCGGTCAGGTTGCCACGCTTTCCAAGCGCATTGCCGCACGTAAGCGAAAATAATCGTACTTTTGCCCCCCTTAGTGCAACATAGATAACCTCGAACCATGGATAAAGCGCACCTCGCTGCCTCGAAGACCACCAAAACATTGGATTTCAATGAGCTGGACGCGGCTACCGGCAATATTTATGAGGCGATAGCCCAGATTTCGCGCCGTGCCGAGCAAATCAACGAGACGCTTCGCGCCGAAATCAACGATAAACTCGAAGATTTTCAGGTTGTTACCGACAGCCTTGAAGAGGTCTTTGAGAACAAGGAGCAGATCGAAATGTCGCGCCAGTACGAGTCCCTTCCCAAGCCACACGCCATGGCGGTGCGCGAGTGGCTCGACGGCAAGGTATTTTACCGCTACCCCGAGGTAGACGGCACCAAAGCCTAAATCATGGTACTGCAGGGTCGCCGCATCCTGCTGGCTGTCAGTGGGGGCATTGCCGCCTACAAGATTCCTTTTTTGGTTCGCCTGCTGCGCCAGTCCGGCGCAGAGGTCCGCGTTGCCGTAACGCCCGCTGCCGAAACCTTTGTTTCGCCGCTTACGCTTGCCGCCCTAAGTGGGCAACCCGTTGAGCAGCACTTGGTGCTTCAGGGCGGAGGCCGCACATCCTGGAATAACCACGTTCACCTCGCGGAATGGGCCGAGGCCCTGGTTGTGGCGCCAGCCACCAGCAATACCCTCGCCAAGGCCGCCAACGGGCTCTGCGACAACTTGGTTACGTCCTTGGTGCTGTCCGCGAAATGTCCCGTTTTTTGGGCTCCAGCTATGGACTTGGATATGTTTGCGTATCCGGCAACCCAGCGAAACCTCGAGGTGCTTCGGGGTATGGGGCACTGTGTTTGGCCGTCGCCCGAGGGCGAGTTGGCTTCGGGACTTACGGGCGCCGGACGCATGGCGGAGCCCGAGTTCATGCACCGCGAACTGGAGCTTCATTTCGGCGTTCGGTCGTTTTGGCGGAATAAGACGCTGCTGCTGACGTCGGGGCCGACGGAGGAGCCCCTCGACCCGGTTCGCTTTTTGAGCAACGGTTCAAGCGGAAAGATGGGCGAGGAGCTGGCGGCCGAAGCGGAGCTTCGCGGCGCCAAGGTGGTTTGGGTGCGCGGACCGTTGCGTCGGGCAGACCGATCTTGGACCAGTAGGGTTCGGGTGGTTTCGGTGCGGAGCGCCGCGGAGATGCACGCCGCCGCGCTAGAGGCCCTGCCCGAAGCCTCGGTCGTCATCGCGGCGGCGGCGGTTGCCGACGTGCGCCCTGCGGCGCAGGGCCATGAAAAAACGCCCAAAGAAGCCCTTACCGCTCCCCTCGAGCTCGTGCTCAACGACGACATCCTTGCGTCCCTTGCGGCGAATAAAAAAGCGGGGCAATGGATCTTGGGCTTTGCCCTCGAAACCCACGACGGAACCGCCTCGGCCCAAGCCAAACTGCGCCGCAAGGGAGCCGACGCCCTGATCCTGAACATGAACACGCCCGAAACCGGGATGGAAGCCGACACCAACCAGGTTGCCTTGGTGCGCCGAGATGGCGTGGAGCAGGGGCCTCTAGAAACTAAAAAATCTGCGGCAAGCCGCATCCTGGACTGGGTTGAGCACTACGCCGCCAACGCGTAACTTCACCTCGTGAAACGCCGCGCGCTCCTTACCGCCCTTCTGCTGGGATTCCAGACCCTCGTAGCTCAGGAGTTTTTTATTGAAGTAAAAGTTCAAGCCCCAGAGGTTCAAACCAATGACCGACAGGTTTTTACCCAGCTTGAACAAGTTCTCCGCGACCTCATCAACAACCGGGCGTGGACCGAAGATACTTGGGAACAGGTAGAGCGAATCCGGGGCTCCTTTGTCTTCACCATTCGCGACTACGACCAGAGCACGGGCCAAATGTCGGGCAACCTTCAGGTGTCCTTCGCGCGTCCGGTTTACCAATCGGACTACAATTCCACCACGTTCACCTACCAGGATCCCGACGTGCGCTTTCGCTACCGGCCCAACGAAATCGTGGAATTCCAACCCAACCAGTTCGGTGACCTCGCTTCGCTTGTGGGGTTTTATGCCTACCTGGCGCTCGGTCTTGACGAGGCTTCCTTCGATCCCCAAGCCCGTGCATCACTTTTATCGGCTCAGCAGGTAGCGCAGCTCGCCCAGTCTTCCGGCGCGGGCGGCGGTTGGGATCGCTTTTCGTCCACCCGCAATCGCTTTTGGCTGATTGAAGACCTGTTGAACCCGGCCAACGAGGCCTTTCTTCAATCGTGGTACCGCTACCATCGCGATGGACTGGACCGATTGGCCAACCTGGAAACCCAAGGTCAGGCCAAGCAGGCCATCGCCAACTCGGTGCTCGCCCTCAAACCCGTTCACACCCGCCAACCAAACATCTTTTTGCTTCGTTGGTTTTTTGATGCTAAATCCGTGGAAATCCAGCAGGTTTTCTCAGGCGGACCGCAGGTTCCGGTGCAGGAATTGGTGGACGCCCTCCAGGTCATGGACGCATCAAACGCAAGTAAGTACGTGAAAATGGCTTCGCCCCGATAGCCCAACCTAGGTTTGCGTTATGCTTCGCCGCCTCCACATTGAACGATTTGCCCTCATTGACGAGCTCGACTTGGATGTCGCGCCCGGTTTTACGGTGATTACGGGCGAAACGGGTGCCGGTAAGTCCATTTTCCTCGGAGCCTTGCAGCTTGCTTTGGGCGGGCGCGCCGAGTTTGCGGCAGTGGGTCAACCCGGTTTTAAAAGTGTGGTTGAGGCGGAGTTTTCGGTTGCAGAATCCCGAAAAGCGGAACTTTTCTCGGAGGACTGGGACTGGTGGGGCGACGGTGCCTTGGCAAGCCTGGTCCTTCGCCGCGAGGTTCATCCGGGCGGACGCAGCCGAGCCTTCATCAACGATTCCCCCGTTCGCCTCGACGAACTTCGCCGGGTTTCTGGATCGCTGGTCGACATCCACAGCCAGCGCGACGAAGGCTTGTGGGCTCGGAGCGAGGGCATCGCCTTGCTGCTGGAGAACTTTGCGCCCAAGGGCGTAGCCGAGGCCCGTCAAACCTACCTTCGGGCTTGGGAGGTCTTTGGCGACGCGGAACGCGCGCTCCACGAACTTGAATCCGAGCTGGGGTCCGTGAACGACCCCGAATACCTGCGCTTTGTGGTCCAGGAGCTCAAGGGGCTCGACCTAAAGGCCGGCGAAGAATCCCAACTTCGCAAGCAGCTGGCCACCCTAAGCCACCAGACGGAACTGCTGGAAGCTGGCTCGGAGGCGCTGCACACCCTGGATCGCGAAGAGCTTGGCTTGGCTGCATTGGCCAGCCAGGTACGTCGCGCGGCCGAGCGCGTTGCCCGCCGAACGGGCGCGCACGACGACCTCGTCAACCAGGGAATGGCCCTGGAAGAACTGGTTCGCGAACTGCGTTCCGCGTGGTCCACGCTGCTGGATCAGCTGGAATCCGATCCCGCTGCGCTGGCCCGCGCCGAAGAACGCCTTGCGGAAATTGACCGCATTCAGCGCAAGCACCAGGTCTCCTCGGAAGACGAACTCCGGTCGCAGGCCGAGCGCCTCTACCAAAGGCTTGAACTCTGGGAGGAGGGGCAAGACCGAATTGCCCAGGCGCGATCCGCCCTAAACGATGCCCAAAAGGCGGTCGAACGAGCCGGCGAAGCCTGGAATCGGGCCCTCATGAACGGCGAACCCCCGCTGATTCTCGCCGTGAATGCCGGACTTGCGGAATTGGCCATGCCCCAAACCCAGTGCGCGGTCCGCGCCCAACTCAGGCCGTCTCCAACCGTGCACGGAACGTATTCCTACCGCTTCGAATTCAGCGCCAATCCGGGCCAGGCCATGCAGGAGCTCAGCAAGGTAGCCTCCGGGGGCGAGCGCAGCCGGCTGATGCTGGTGCTCAAGCGCTACTTGGCCGAACGCCAGGGTTTGAGTACCGTACTTTTTGACGAAATCGACACCGGTGTTTCGGGCGGAACCGCCGCCAAAATGGCCTTCATGCTCCGAGCCATGAGCGGCAACGCCCAGGTTTTGGCCATTACGCACCTGCCGCAGGTCGCCGCCAAGGGCTCGCATCATTGGGTGGTTGAAAAGTCGACCGACGGCAAGGCTACGCGGACGCAGCTGCGCGTGCTGAGTCCCGCGCAGCGCCTCGACGAAGTAGCGCGCCTCCTGTCCGACGGCAGCCTGAGTGACCTCGCGCTGGCCCAGGCTCGGGCGCTGATGGCGGCAACCGAGTGATTTTGCCGATATTTGCCCCATGAACAACGTACTCGCAGGAAAAAAGGGCATCATTTTCGGTGCCCTGAACAGCGACTCCATCGCTTGGAAGGTCGCGGAACAGTGCCACGCTCAAGGCGCGCAGCTCGTTCTAACCAATGCTCCCATGGCAATGCGCATGGGCGAAATCAATGCCTTAGCTGAAAAAACAGGCGCTCCGGTAATTGGCGCCGATGCGACCAGCCTCGAGGACCTACAAAACCTGCTCCAGGGTGCAATGGACCACTTCGGCGGCAAAATCGATTTCATCTTGCACAGCATTGGGATGTCGGTTAACGTGCGCAAGAGCCGTCCGTACACCGACCTCAACTACGACTTTTTAACCAAGGGCTGGGACGTATCCGCCGTGAGCTTCCACAAGGTGCTTCAGACGGCCTACCAAATGGACGCCCTGAGCGACTGGGGCAGCGTGCTCGCGCTGAGCTACATCGCGGCCCAGCGCACCTTCCCGGACTACAACGACATGGCCGAAAACAAGGCCTACCTCGAGTCGGTCGCCCGCAGCTTTGGCTACCACTACGGCATTCGGAACAAGGTTCGCGTGAACACGATCAGCCAATCGCCGACGCCGACCACAGCGGGCAGTGGCGTTAAGGGCTTCAATGCCTTCTTGAGCTTCGCCGACAAAATGAGCCCGCTGGGCAACGCTACGGCCGAAGACTGCGCCAACCTGTGCGTGGTGATGTTCAGCGACATGAGCCGCCGGGTTACCATGCAAAACCTCTACAACGACGGGGGCTTTAGCAATACGGGCGTGAGCCAGGAGGTACTCGACACCTACATGAAGGGCGCGGAGTAATTCCGCCCAACGCACGCACCAAAAAGCCCGCTTTGGCGGGCTTTTCTCGTTTTTAGCAGGTTCAGCAGCAACCTAGAATTCGCTCTTTTCGTGAAAAGCGAGCTTATCAAACTTTTCCTGAGTGAGCTGCAGGCCAAACTGGGAATCCGCCAGGAACACCAAACGTCCAAACTTATCGTGGGCCAGCTGCCGGGCCTTCATGCGCTCGAGCTCCGCGAGCTGCGACGCATCCTTGCCCTCGACCCAAAGCGCTTTGTAGGCGGGGAAGGGTTCGTACGAACAGGTTGCGCCGTATTCGTGCTCGAGTCGGTACTGAATGACTTCGTACTGCAGCGCGCCCACGGTTCCGATGACCTTGCGCCCGTTGGCTACCAGGGTAAAGAGCTGGGCAACCCCCTCGTCCATGAGCTGATCGACCCCCTTCGCCAACTGCTTGGCCTTCATGGGGTCGGCGTTGTTGATGAAGCGGAAGTGCTCGGGCGAAAACGACGGAATTCCACCAAAGTGCAGCACCTCACCGCCCGTCAGGCTGTCGCCAATGCGAAACAGCCCGGTGTCGGGCAACCCGACGATGTCGCCGGGGTAGGCCTGCTCCACGACCTCGCGCTTACTCGCCAAAAAGGTCATGGGCGAGCTGAATTTCAGTGATTTGCCCTCGCGCACGTGGAGGTAGTTCGTGTTCCGCTCAAACACGCCGCTCACCACCTTCACGAAGGCAATCCGACTGCGGTGGTTGGGGTCAATGTTGGCGTGGATTTTAAACACAAATCCGCTGAATTTGGATTCGCTGGGGTTGACCATGCGTTCGTCGGCCTGCTTGGGCTGCGGATGGGGCGCGATTTCGGCAAAGCAGTTGAGTAGCTCGCGCACTCCGAAGTTGTTGAGGGCGGACCCAAAAAAGACCGGCTGCAGGTCGCCGCGCAGGTAGGCGTCGTGATCAAACTCCGGATACACTCCGTGAACCAGTTCCAGCTCGTCGCGCAGGGTTTGCGCGGCCTGCGCACCAATTCGCTCCACCAACTCGGGGCTGCTCAAGTCGCTAAAGGCCACGCCTTCGGCGACTTTTTGTTTGGTAACCTGGTCGTAGATCAGAAGCGACTTGGACCAGAGGTCGTACACGCCCTGAAACTGCGCCCCCATACCAATAGGCCAGGAGAGCGGGCAGAGGCGGAGTCCGAGTTTTTGTTCGACCTCGTCGAGCAAGTCGAACGCATCGCGGCCCTCGCGGTCGAGCTTGTTGATGAATACGATAATGGGCGTCGAACGCATGCGGCAGACGTTCACGAGCTTCTCGGTCTGGGCTTCAACGCCCTTGGCCACATCGACCACCACAATGGCGCTGTCTACGGCGGTCAGGGTGCGGTAGGTGTCTTCGGCAAAGTCCTGGTGGCCGGGAGTATCGAGGATGTTGATGTGCTTCCCCTGATACTCAAAGGCCATTACGGATGTGGCAACCGAAATTCCGCGCTGCCGCTCAATTTCCATGAAGTCCGACGCCGCACCTTTTTTGATTTTGTTGCTCTTAACCGCGCCCGCCTCCTGAATTGCTCCGCCAAACAGCAAGAGTTTTTCGGTTAGCGTCGTTTTTCCCGCGTCGGGGTGCGAAACAATTCCAAATGTTCGGCGGCGCTCGAGCTCCGTGTGCAAATTCGACATGTCCTTTAAATTGCGGTGCGCAAAGGTAGGGCCTTCAACGCCGAACCTTTTGGGTCGAACTGGGTTTAAGCTACTATGGAGTCGTCGTACAGCATCAAAGATTTGGAGCACCTCACGGGCATTAAGGCCCACACGCTCCGTATTTGGGAGCAGCGCTACGAACTCGTCGTGCCCAAGCGGACCGATACCAATATTCGAACGTATTCGGACGAGGACCTCAAAACCTTGTTGAATGTTGCGGTTCTGATTCAAAAAGGCTGGCGCATCAGCAAAATTGCGGACCTCAGCCGCGAGCAGCTCAACCAAAAGGTGCTGGAGGAGGCCTTGGAGCGGGGCAGCCAGTCCGCGCAGGTGACCCGGATGATCCAGGCCTGCATTGACTTGGATGAATTGACGTTTTCGCAAATTCTGGATGCGTCGATTCGCGAAGCAGGCGAGGAGCTCACCTTCACGCAGCTCGTGGGTGGGTTCATTCACCAGATTGGCTACATGTGGCAAACCGATGCCATCGGCGTGGCCCACGAACATTTTGCGAGCAACCTGATCAAGCAAAAGATGTACGCGGCCTTGGACCGCCTTACGGACCAGCGGATGAGCGCGAGCAAGCCGGCCATCGTCCTGTATTTGCCCCAGGATGAGCTGCACGAGCTCGGACTGCTCTACCTGCACTACCTGCTCAAATCTCGCGGCGAAGCGGTCGTGTACCTGGGCCAATCGCTTCCGTTGGAGCACCTAACCCCGATATTCAAGCAATCGAATACGATTAAGTTGGTGGTAAGCGTTTGGACTACGCAGCCCCTTCGCGACCAACTCGACCAGTACGCGGCGGATGCGCGTTCCATTTTTGGCGAAGTTCCGCTGTGGGTAACGGGGTTGTCGCCCTCGGAATGGTCAACCAACGATCCGTTGATCACGATTTTCCCGAATCTAGCCAGCCTCGGTACCCAAATCACCGAGGTGAGCGTACGGATCTGATCTTCAGCTTTTTGCTCCTTTAGTTTAATTTTTTTTCAAAAAGATTAAACATAATTGCGGTGTCGGCACATTCTTTGTTTAACTTCGTGCTACAATGGTTAAACAAAACTAACGATGCACCCGGACGCATTTGGCCCAGAAATCTACCAGCACGAGCACTTCCTTCGCGGTTTAGCGTTCAAATTGACGCGCCATTCCGAAGACGCTGAAGACCTTGTTCAAGAAACCTTCTACAAGGCGATCAAGAATCAGGCAAAATACCAAGAGGGCACGAATCTTCGCGGGTGGCTTTATACCATTTTAAAAAACACCTTCATCAACAACTACCGCAAGAAGAAGAACCAAAACACCTACGTGGACGACAGCGAGAACCAGTACGTGCTGGGTGGCATGATGGCCAACCGAGAAGACGAGGCCGACAGTCCCTACGAGTTCGCCAACATCATGGGTCGGATAGAGAATGTGGAACGCACCTACCTCGATGCCTTTATGATGTACTTCAACGGCTACAAATACGAAGAAATTGCCGATCAAATGGGCATTCCCTTGGGTACCGTGAAAAGTCGTATCTTCTTAGCGCGCCGGAAAATGATGGATCAGCTGCGCGGAATACGTGATTCCGAATAACCCGTGAAGAAAAGAGCCGTAGTGATTGGTTCCGGTTTTGCCGGAATGTCAAGTGCCTCCTACCTGGCGCAGGCAGGGTACGACGTGGTTGTTCTCGAGATGCACGACGGTCCCGGCGGACGCGGTCGTCAGTGGTCCAGCGAGGGCTTCACCTTTGATTTGGGTCCATCTTTTTATTGGATGCCCGATGTGTTTGAAACGTTTTTTGGGCACTTCGGTAAAAAAACCAGCGACTACTATGAGCTTCGCCGGCTCGACCCCTCGTACACCATTTACTTTGAAGACGGCCCCATGCCCATTCCCGCTTCGATGCACGAAATCGAGGCCCTTTTTGAGCGGCTGGAGCCGGGATCCGCAGCGAGGTTGCGCACGTTCTTAGCGGATGCGGAGTACAAATACCGCGTGGGCATTGACGACCTCGTCCGCAAGCCGTCCCGAAGCGTTTTTGAGTTTGCCGACCTTCGGATTTTAACGGGGCTCCTTCGAATGGACCTGCTTCGCAGCATTCGCAGCAGCATTGCCAAGGTGGTTACCCATCCCAAATTGCGCCAGCTTCTTGAGTTTCCCGTGCTGTTTTTAGGGGCCACGCCGAGCAATACCCCCGCGCTCTACAGCCTGATGAACTACTCGGATTTTGCCCAGGGAACGTGGTATCCAATGGGCGGAATGTATTCCGTGGTCAAGGGTTTTCACCGGTTGGCCGTGGAGCAGGGAGTGCGCTTTGAATTCAATCGCGAAGTCACCGGATTTCGCTACGAGGGGCGCAAGGTAACCGGAGTATACACCGGCGAGGTCTGCTGGGATGCCGACGTGGTGGTGGCCTCCGCGGACTATGCCCACGTGGAGCAAAAGCTCCTTAAGCCGGAGTTTCGCAGGTACTCGGAATCCTACTGGACCAAGCGAAAAATGGCACCCTCTGCGTTCATGTACTACTTGGGTCTGGATACCAAACTTCCCAATCTCGAACACCACACGCTCTTTTTTGACTCGGATTTTGATACCCACGCGGACGCCATCTACACGCACCCGCGTTGGCCCGAAAAGCCCTTGTTTTACTTGAGTATTGCGTCGGCAACCGACCTGACGGCTGCGCCCGAAGGCAAGGAGGCCTTGGTGATCCTGATTCCCATGGCTACGGGTCTGGAAGACGACGACGCGACCCGAGAGCGCTACCTAAACATGGTCGCCGAACGCATGCAGGCCCAGATAGGCGTAGACATTCGGGATCACATTATTCTGAAGCGTACGTTTGCCTACCGCGATTTCGTGAAGGATTACCATGCGCACCGCGGAAACGCCTACGGTCTCGCAAACACCCTAGATCAGACTGCAATCCTTAAGCCCAGCCTCAAGAGCAAGTTGGACAACCTGTACTTCGCGGGTCAGCTAACGGTTCCGGGGCCAGGCGTACCGCCCTGCATCATTTCCGGGGAAGTTGTCGCTCGCGAAATCACCAAAGAACACCCCACCACGGCATGATGGATCTCTACACCAAAACGTCCATTCGATCGAGTAAGGACATTACGAAGGCCTACTCAACCTCTTTTTCATTGGGGATTTTGGGGCTTTCCAAACCCCTGCGCGATCCCATTTACGCCATTTACGGATTTGTTCGCGTAGCCGACGAAATCGTAGACACGTTTCACGGAAGCAACCAGCGCGATTTGCTCGCGCGATTTTGGGCCGATACCGATCGGGCCATTGACGAAGGAATCTCCACGAACCCCGTTCTTCATGCGTTTCAGTACGTAGTCAACCGCTACCAAATTGATCGCGGCCTGATTAATACGTTTCTGCGGTCCATGGAGATGGATTTGGACGATCGGACCTACGACCAATCGGCCTACGAACAGTACATTTTGGGCAGTGCCGAAGTGGTGGGATTGATGTGCTTGAAGGTATTTGTAAAGGGCGACCAGCAGACCTACGAAGCGCTGACGCCGTTCGCCATGAAGTTGGGCTCGGCATTCCAAAAAATCAATTTTTTGCGCGACGTCGCGGCGGACTTTTCCACCCTGGGTCGAACCTACTTCCCGAACGTGGACTTGAGCACCTTTGACGACGACGCCAAAATGGCCATTGAGCGCGACATCGAACGCGACTTCCGCAAGGGATACGAAGGAATTCTGCTCCTGCCCAAAGGATCGCGCTTTGGGGTCTACATCGCCTACATGTACTACTACGCGCTGTTTCAAAAAATCATGCGCACGCCGTCGTCCGAAGTATTTTCGGCCCGAATCCGCATTAGTAACCGCAAGAAATACCGACTTTTCGCGAGCTCGTTCGTACGGCACGCGCTGAATCTACTGTAAATGGAAACCGTTATCCTCGTCAACCCGGCCGATGAGCCGATTGGACGGATGGAGAAGTTAGAAGCGCATCGGCTTGGACTCCTTCACCGTGCCTTTTCCGTGTTTTTGTTCAACGAACGCGGAGAAACCCTGCTCCAGCAGCGCGCCGCGACCAAATACCATTCTCCGCTGCTTTGGACGAATTCCTGCTGCAGCCACCAACGCGAAAACGAGTCCAGTCTGGAAGCGGCCATGCGTCGCTTGGGCGAGGAGCTTGGGATCGATCCGAGTGGGGTTTCCGATCTGCGCGAAGCATTTTGGTTCATTTACCGTGCGGAGTTCGACAACGGATTGACCGAACACGAACTGGATCACGTCATTTTGGGCACCTACCAGGGGCCAATCACATTAGATCCGTCTGAGGTTCAGTCTGTTCGGTGGATTTCCATGCCGGATTTAGCTCGCGAGATGCAGGAGCACCCCGAGCAGTTCACGGCCTGGTTTCGGATCATTTTTACGGAATACGTAGCGCACTTAACCCAATGAACACCAAGTCTCCTCGGGTTTCGGTTAGCCGACATGCCCACTTCAATGCAGCGCATCGCCTCTACGTTAAGTCCTGGTCCGATGAACAGAATGCCGCCCAGTTTGGCGCCTGCGCCAATCCGAAGTACCACGGCCACAACTACGAACTGATTGTGCGCCTAACCGGACCGGTAGACCCCGTTACGGGCTACGTCTTCGATTTGGGACGGCTTTCGGATTTGATTAAATCCGAAGTAGAGGCGCGACTGGACCACCGAAACCTCAACGAAGAGGTGGCCGAATTTTACGACTGCGTTCCTTCAGCAGAGAACATTTCCGTAGTGATCTGGAATTGGCTCCGTCCACATTTGCCCGCAGGTCTTGGGCTGCACGTTACCCTTTATGAAACCCCCCGAAATTTTGTTGAATACGATGGCGCAGAATAAATCATTTCACGGAACCCCAATTGCCAACGGCATCAAGCCGGCCAATGCACGGCACCTGTCAACGCCCACGGTAGAAGAATACCTGCTGCAGCCGGACGCCGAAAAGATTGAGCGCATTGCGCAAAAATTTGGCGAAATCATGGACATTCTCGGCCTGGACCGGACCGACGATTCGCTCAAAGACACCCCCAAAAGGGTGGCCAAAATGTTTGTGCTGGAGCAGTTTGCCGGACTTAATCCGCTCAATAAACCCGAGGTTACGCTGTTTGAAAATCGCTACCACTACGAAGAAATGATTCTGGAGCGGAACATCACGGTGCACTCGACCTGCGAACACCACTTCGTGCCCATTTTGGGATTTTGCCACGTGGCCTACTTTGCGTCAGGCCAGGTGGTTGGCCTCTCCAAGTTAAACCGAATTGTTCGGTACTTTGCCAAGCGCCCGCAGGTTCAGGAGCGCCTAACCGAGCAAATCGCGGCCGAGCTCAAAAAGGTGCTTCGCACCGAAGACGTAGCAGTCTACCTGGATGCCGAACACCTCTGCGTGAAGATGCGGGGCGTTGAGGACGCGCACAGCTCTACCGTAACCAGTCACTTTAGCGGGAAATTCCAAGAGCCCGCGGTACGCGCGGAATTTTTGCAGGCCATACGAGGTTAGTTCCGTGGTACTTTTTTGGTTTCGGCGTGATTTGAGGCTTGACGACAACGCTGGCCTCAAAAAGGCCTTAGAAATGGGTATGCCCGTTCAGCCGGTTTTTGTTTTTGATCGCAGCATCCTGGATCGGCTTGAGGATCGAAAAGATGCCCGCGTTCAGTTCATCCACGAACAGGTTACGAAGCTCGACGAGTCCCTTCGCAAACTGGGCGGTTGCCTTTGGTGTGCCTACGGAACCCCTGAAGAAGCCCATCGGGACTGGTTGAATCGGTATCCGGAGGTACAAGGGGTCGTTTCCAACCGAGACTACGAACCCTATGCCCGCACCAGGGATCAGCGCCTTGAAGCGATGTACCGCGAATCCGGGCGCTGGTTTGTGGGGGCAAAGGATCAGGTGATTTTTGAGAAAAACGAGGTGGTCAAAGACGACGGAACCCCGTATACCGTATTCACTCCCTACAGCCGAAAGTGGAAGGCCCGCTTGCTCGCTCAGGGTGTTCCGACCCATGATTCGTTGGAACGTTTGCCCAATGGCGTACGACGGGGTCAAGAGGCACCTTCCGTTCCCACATTGTCTCAGATGGGGTTTGAGCCCTCGTCGCTTCCTGTTCCGCCCATGACGTGGGACAGCAGGCGTCTGGCGGAGTATGCGCGATTGCGCGATACGCCGTCGCAGGAGCAGGGGACCACGCGCCTCGGAATCCACCTTCGTTTTGGTACCCTCAGCGTGCGCAGGCTGCTGCTCGCGTCGCAGCAACTGAGTGAGACCTTCGTTAACGAATTGATTTGGCGGGACTTTTATCAGATGGTTCTCTACTACGAGCCCGAAAGTCCGTTTAAAGCGATTAAACCCGCGTACGACCGAATCGAGTGGGAGCGAAACGAAGCGCACTTTGAACGCTGGTGTTCGGGCCAAACAGGCTACCCCCTAGTGGATGCCGGAATGCGGCAGCTCAACGCAACCGGGTTCATGCACAACCGGGTCCGCATGGTCACGGCAAGTTTTCTCACCAAGCACCTGCTCATTGATTGGCGCTGGGGAGAAGCCTACTTTGCTCAAAAGCTGCTGGATTTTGATTTAGCGAGCAACGTAGGCGGGTGGCAGTGGGCCAGCGGCTCGGGAAACGACGCGGCGCCGTACTTCCGGATTTTCAATCCGCAGAGCCAACTGGAAAAATTTGACAAGGACCTGCGCTACGTGCGCACCTGGGTACCCGAGTTCGGTACCGATGCCTACCCGAAACCGATGGTAGACCACGCCTGGGCACGGCAACGCTGCCTGGAGCGCTATAAGTCGGGTCTTGCTCAGGCTCAGTCCTGAAGCTCCTTTTTGGACTTCGGGTAGCCAAATAGACCCTTTTCCTTAATGATGGTGTCCACGTAGGTGGGGAGGCAGCTTTCCCAACCTTTTTCCCCGTTGCGTATTTTTCGCAGCACTTCGCGGCTCCAAATGCTCAAAATCTCGGGGTCAAAGTCCTCAATGTCGCGAATTCGACGGGCCTGCTTCAGGTAGTCGTAAATGTTTTTGAACAGGTCGTTGACGTGAATGTCGTTCGTCGTGGTTATGCTGCCGTCGCCTCGGAAGGGGTAGGCATAAATGATCAAACTCTTGGAGAACAGGCGACCCATGGCCTCAAGAATTCCGCCGGTGAGGTGGCCGTAGTACTTGTCTTCAAATATCTCCTGAAGCGACGGGATGCCCATGATCAAGCCCATGCGCTTTTTGGTGAAGCTCGCGAGGTAATCGACCAGTCGGTAGTATTCCTGGTAGTTCGAAATCAGCACGGTTTGCCCGATGCTGCACAATATATCGGCGCGATCCAAGAAGTCCTGTTCGTCGAGGTTGCCGTCCGCCAAAAGGTTGTTCAGCGTGATTTCAAAAAGCACAACCGTCTCGTCCTTTTCCACGCTCTTGGATTGGATGAACTGCTTGTACCCCTTTTTGATCATGTCCATGTTCACCTTGGTCACGGGACGAAAGCTGCCCCGCATCGCCAAAATGTTCTTTTTATACAGCAGTTCGGCGGGCAAGAGGTTTTTGCCTTCGGGACCGAAAATCACGGCATCGGTAAAGCCGTTTTTAATAAGCTGCAGCGACATCAATCGGTTGTCGACGTGCTCAAAATCAGGACCTAAGAAGTTAATAAGGTCAATTTCGATGGCGGACTTATCGATGCCATCGTACAGGCTGAGCAGAAACTGCTTTGGCTCGGTGTACAAATTGTAGGCCGCGTAAATAAGGTTTACGCCCATTGCGCCCACCGTCTCTTGCTGGTACTTCGCGTTGTCTTCGTGAAGTCGGACGTGGACGATTACTTCATTGGCTTCGCCGTCGGGCCGCGTTTGGTAGCGAATCCCGAGCCAGCCATGTCCCTTGAAGGTTTTGGCGAAGTTGATGGTCGCGACCGTATTCGCAAAGGCAAAAAAGCACTTGTCCGGAGACTTTTGGCGGTCGATGCGCTCGTGAAGCAACCGGTACTCATGGTGCAGCATCTTGCGAAGGCGGTTCTCGGTCACGTAGCGTCCGTCCTCCTCTTGCCCGTAAATGGCGTCCGAAAATTCCTTGTCGTAGGCACTCATGGCCTTGGCAATGGTGCCCGACGCACCGCCTGCCCTAAAGAAATGGCGTACCGTTTCTTGGCCGGCACCAATTTCCGCGAAAGAACCGTAAATAGCGTGATTTAGGTTGGTCCGGAGCGCCTTTTGCGCCGCGCTTAACACCATTTCAGACATGCTTCAAAGGTAGCGTACATTTGGGCCAATGTCCGCTATTTCCCTGGATTTTTTTGGCACCGGAACCAGTCAGGGCGTGCCCGTCATCGGCTGCGATTGTTCCGTTTGCCTATCCTTGGACCCGCGAGACCAACGCCTTCGGTCGTCGGTGCGCATTAGCTCCAGGGAAACCTCGGTGCTCATCGATTGCGGACCCGACTTTAGGCAGCAAATGCTGCGGACCGGAGCAAACCACCTCGATGCCGTAGTGTTGACCCACGAGCACATGGATCACGTATCGGGACTTGATGACCTACGTCCCCTAATCTTTCGGACCAACAAACCCATGACGATTTGGATGACGGATCGGGTAGAGGCTCGGCTCCGCGAACAGTTTGCTTACGCCTTCAGTTCCATGCGCTATCCCGGTGCGCCCGAATTTGACGTTCGGCGCATTAATCACCCGGAATCCTTTACCATTGGCGATCAGCATTGGCAACCCATTTTGGGGTCGCACGGAACATGGCCTGTGCTGGGCTACCGAATTGGTTCCTTGGTCTACCTAACCGACCTCTCCGGCATGGAGGATGGCGAGCGGGATCGAATTCGGGGTGCCGAGGTGCTGGTCGTAAACGCACTGCGCACGCAGCCCCACGTGGCGCATTTTACCCTGGATCAGGCCATAGCATTTGCCCGAAGCACGGGCGTGCCGCGCGTGTATTTTACCCACATCTCGCACCATTTGGGGCTGCACGCCGAAACCACGGAAGCGCTTCCCGAAGGCATGTCCTTGGCCCACGACGGGCTGCGCCTCAGCGTCGCAGGTTAAGCGGAGGCAGGGTAGGCCTGCGCATCCAGCACCACACCAAGCGCAAATCCGTTTTTGGACCACTTGGGTCGATTCACGCCAAGACTGGCTTGGCGGTCAACCGAACCTTCCAGCGTGAATAAGGTAAAGTCCGCAGGGCTTCCCACATTAATGCTTACGGAACCCAATCCAAAGAGCTCTCGGGGCTTATGGGCAACGGCTTCTACCCATACTTCAAGATCCTCGGCGCTTCCGTAGTGGGCGTGGAACCACGAAAAGGCGTCTTCAATGGTGGCGGCGCCAAATCCGGCACTTCCCCATTCGCAGTTTTTTACTTCGTGGTCCATGGGGTCGTGGTCCGAAACCAAGATGTCAATGGTTCCGTCGCACAAACCGCTCCAAAGGGCCGCGCGATCGTCCGCGGATCGAAGCGGCGGCAGCACCTTGTAGGCCGTTTCGTAGGATTCGACATCGGATTCGGTTCCGATGAGGTTGGCAATGGCGCAGTCGGCGGTTAGCTGCACGCCCCGAGCTTTGGCGGCTCGCACGAGGTCAACGCTTTCCGCGCAGGAAAGGCCGGCAAGGTGTAGGGCGCCGCCGGCGTACTCAGCTACCGAAATATCGCGTTGAACCCGAATGGTTTCGGCGAGTCGGGGAATGGGCGCCATGCCCGATTTCAGCGCCGATGCGCCTTCGTGGGCAACGCCGGTAGGGCAGAGGTTGCGTTCCATTGGGAAGCTCCAGACCCGGGCGTCAAGCCCTAGGGCATATTCCAATGCCAGCTGAAGGGTATGTGGCGATTCGATGGCCTGTTTGTCGTCCGAAAACGCCAGCGCACCCGCGGTTCGCATGTCGTGCAGTTCGGCGAGTTTTTCTCCCTGTAAGCCCTGCGTGAGTGCGCCGACGGGAATCCATACGAGGCCCTCCTGTTCCGGAAGGGCTTCAATGCTCGGGCTGTTGTCGCGCACGGGATTCGTCGAAGGCATGAGGGCCGCATGCGTATATCCACCGGCGCGTGCCGCAGCGCTGAGCGAATCGTAGTTTTCCCGTTCTTCATGTCCAGGTGACCCGCAGCGCGCTCGTCCGTCAACCCATCCGGGGCTAATGAATGCGCCGCGCGCCCACGTTACCGCCGGCACATCGTGCATCGTTCCCGCTTCGGCAACCGCACGAACCTGACCGTCAACTACTAAAACATCAACCGATTTTCGGTGGAATGGTGACCGAGGGTCCACCACGTGTACGCTCGGCAGGACAAAAGATCCATGATTCATAACCGAAGGCAAAGGTAGTTTTTTTTGGGCGCCATTAAGTACTTTTGCAGCCTTCAACGCGGGATGTGGCGCAGTTGGTAGCGCACTACGTTCGGGACGTAGGGGTCGCTGGTTCGAGTCCAGTCATCCCGACCGCGAGAAAGCCTTGGTTTTTCCGGGGCTTTTTTTTTGACTTACTTTGGTTTCATTAAATAAATAATTCAAATCATGAGGTACTTAATCGTTGGCCTTGCACTCAGCGCGTCGTTTCTAACCAACGCCCAAACGCAAAAGGACGTGCGCGTCGAGAAGCGCGTGATCGTTCTGAAAGATGGCAAAATGCTGGATCAACCGAGCGATTCGGTACTTAAGGAACTCCGTATCAATGTCGACAGCATCGTCGAGGGTTTTCGCCTTACCCCGGAAATGCTTGGCGGCGAGGGCCTGGGCGGCAACGTCATGATTTTTAACGACATGCCTCAGGGTCGTGCGGTGCTTGGTGTGCGCATTGGCCAAACCAATGGCGTATCGGGCGTCGTCGTGCAGTCCGTAGAGCCCGTGAGCACTGCGGCCGCATTGGGACTGTCTGTTGGAGATGTGGTCTACCGAGTGAACGGTCGGAATATGCAAAAGCCCGAAGATTTGGTTGGACTCATTAGCGAACTTGAAGTGGGCGCAGAGGTGGCGATCGCGTACCGCCGCGACGGAAAAAAGCGTCGCGCGCTGGGATACTTAATTCCGGCCGGAGTCCTGGGAGGCATGATGCCACCTGCAGGTGAAATGCCCTTGCGCATCGAGCTCAAGGCACCCCGCGAATTTTAGCTTAGAAACCGGATTTTTTCCGGTTTTTTTGTGGTTTGTGCTTATTTATGTTTAAACATATATTTGCCGCATGAAAACAATCCTTCATTCTTCCGCATCGCGCGGTACCGCCGACCACGGTTGGCTTAAAACCGCGCACACGTTTTCGTTTGCGGGCTACTACAATCCGGAACGCGTGCACTACGGCGTACTCCGTGTGCTCAACGACGATTGGATTGCTGGCGGAACCGGGTTTGGCAAGCATCCGCACGACAATATGGAAATCGTGACCATTCCGCTCACTGGAGCCCTAGAGCATCAGGACAGCATGGGAAATAAAGAAGTTCTTCGCATGGGCGAAGTTCAGGCGATGAGCGCGGGTACGGGCGTATTTCATTCGGAATACAATGCCAGCGCAACCGAGCCCTGTTCGTTGCTTCAAATTTGGATCATCCCGGAGCGCAGGGGCGTGGAGCCACGCTACGAACAGCGCTTTTATGACGTGGCCAAGCTTGAGCAAGAATGGCACACGGTAGTAAACCCCATGGATCAAGGAGGCGCCATGCCCATACACCAGCAAGCCTGGTTTTCGCTGACCAAAATTCCTCAAGGAACCCAGCGGAACTATGCCGCGAAGCGCGAGGGCAATGGGGTCTACTTTTTTGTGATTGAGGGCTCGGCAAGCATTGCGGGACTGGATTTGGGCGCGCGCGACGGCCTGGGGGTTTCGGAGTTGTCCGACATCCCGGTTGCTGCGGCGTCCGATGCCTTCATTTTGGCGATGGATGTGCCGCTCCGGCTCCCAACTATAGCCTAACTTGGCCGGGATCATGTTTGAAGCCCTAAGCGAAAAAATAGATTCCGCGCTGCACCGCCTTTCGGGGCGTGGAAAAATCACGGACATCAACATTGCCGAGGCGGTTAAAGACATCCGCCGCGCGCTCGTCGATGCCGACGTCAACTACAAGCTAGCCAAGGACTTCACGGACCGAGTCAAAGAACGCGCCCTGGGGCAGGACGTACTGAAGTCGCTCGAGCCGGGCCAGCTGATGGTCAAAATTGTCCGCGACGAAATGGCGGAGCTCATGGGCGGTTCCGCAACCGAAATTGCCTCGGGTAACGGCCTTCAAACCGTGCTTATGGCGGGCCTACAGGGTTCGGGTAAGACCACGTTTACGGCGAAGTTGGGTAACCACCTCAAGCGCAAGAAAGGACGCAAAGTCCTACTCGCCGCAGCCGACGTGTACCGTCCGGCCGCGATAGATCAGCTCAAAACGCTGGGAGAACAAATTGGCATCGAGGTATTTAGCCTCGAGGGCGAGAAGGACGCCGTGCGCATCGCCCGCGAAGCCCAGAACTACGCCAAGTCAAACGGCTTCAACTACCTGCTGATTGACACGGCCGGACGTTTGGCCGTCGACGAAGCCCTGATGCGCGAAATTGCATCCATTCGACAGGCTACGAGTCCCGAAGAGATTCTCTTCGTGGTCGACTCGATGACGGGCCAAGATGCCGTGAATACGGCCAAGGCCTTTCACGACGTGCTCGACTACACGGGGGTAATCTTGACCAAACTCGATGGCGATACCCGTGGCGGTGCGGCTTTGAGCATCCGTCAGGTGGTGCAAAAGCCCATCAAGTTTATTGGCACGGGCGAAAAAATGGAGGCGCTCGACGTCTTTCATCCCGACCGCATGGCGGACCGAATCCTTGGGATGGGAGATGTGGTCTCGCTGGTAGAGCGTGCCCAGGAACAGTTTGATGTCGAACAGGCGCGCAAGCTCAATAAGAAAATTGCCACCAATAAGTTTGGCTTTGATGATTTTTTGGAGCAAATCCAGCAGGTCAAAAAGATGGGCAACATGAAGGACCTTATGGGCATGATCCCCGGCGTGGGCAAAGCCCTTAAGGGAATAGATATTCCCGACGATGCCTTTAAGCACGTTGAGGCCATGATTCGCTCGATGACGCCCGAAGAACGAAGCAATCCCAGCATAATCAACGGAACCCGACGTGCGCGCATCGCTGCAGGAAGCGGTCGGACCGTTCCGGAGCTCAACAAGTTGATCAAGCAATTTGACGACATGAGCCGCGTAATGAAAATGATGCAGGGGCAGGGCGGACGGAGTCAACTGATGTCCATGATGAACCGAATGCGCTGATGGCACAGCTACTCAGTGGCCGCGATGCGGCTCAAGCCTGGAAAACCTTTATCCGCAAAGAAGTTGCGGGTCGCCTGGCTCAAGGTAAACGCGCTCCGCACCTGGCGGCCATTTTGGTGGGTGAGGACCCGGCCAGCCAAGCCTATGTTCGGGGCAAGGTCCGCGACTGCGAAGAAGTGGGTTTTGGGTCAACCTTGATCGCATTGCCCGAACAAACGAGCCAAGCGGCCCTGCTTAAGCACGTGGAAGAACTCAACGGAAATCCAGGTATTGACGGCTTTATCGTGCAACTTCCGCTTCCAAAGCACATTAACCCCGACGAAGTGCTGCTGGCGATCGACCCCCGAAAGGACGTCGATGGCTTTCACCCCGAAAACGTGGGCCGAATGGCCTTGGGTCTTCCGACCTACTTGCCGGCCACGCCCTACGGCATGCTGCTGCTTTTGGAGCACTACGGAATTTCGCCTGCCGGCAAAAACGCCGTCGTCGTGGGCCGCAGCAACATCGTGGGCTCGCCCATGAGCATTCTGCTTAGCCGAAACACGAAGATGGGCAATGCCACGGTTACCCTTGCGCACAGCAAGACCGAGAACCTGGAGGCCCTTTGCCGGGGCGCGGACCTGCTCGTGGCGGCCATCGGTCGCCCCTTATTTATCAAGGCTTCCATGATACGCCCGGGGGCAACCGTACTCGATGTGGGCATCAATCGGGTCGATGGAAAGCTCGTTGGCGACGTTGATTTTGTGGAAGCCGAACAGGTTGCGGGCGCCATTACCCCGGTACCCGGTGGCGTAGGGCTGATGACCCGCGTCGGCCTCCTCATGAATACCCTTCATGCTGCGCGCCGAAACTGATTCCCAAGCTCTTCCGCTGATGGAGGCCTTCCGCACCATCCAAGGTGAAGGGGCGCACACCGGTCGTGCGGCTTTTTTTATGCGCATCGGCGGGTGCGATGTGGGATGCCATTGGTGCGACGTCAAAGAGTCATGGGATGCCTCGAAGCACCCCGTAACGCCACTTGACGTATTGATTGCGCTCCCGTCGGATGCCGACCGAACGGTGGTTATCACGGGCGGAGAGCCGCTTATGTGGGATATGGGCCCCCTGACCCAAGGGCTTCGTGCCCGGGGCCTCAGCGTCCACTTGGAAACCAGCGGGGCATACCCGGTGACGGGCACCTGGGATTGGGTCTGCCTGTCCCCAAAGAAAACCAAAGCACCCTTGCCCGAGTGGTACGAGTTAGCCAATGAGCTCAAGGTAATTGTCTACAACGACAACGACTTCCTTTGGGCCGAAACCCACGCGAAGCAGTGTGCGCCCGACATCGAGCGCTTTTTGCAACCCGAATGGTCCCGGAGGGACCTGCAGCTCCCAAAAATTGTGGACTACCTGGAGCAGCATCCGACGTGGCGTCTGGGGCTTCAGACCCACAAATACATCGGAATGCCCTAACGGGTTGAAATTTCGCGATCGACCCGATCCACCCCTTTTACGGATTTGAGGCGCTGCACCAAATCGCTGAGGTGGCTTCGGTCGGCCACGTGAACGCTGACGGTGCCGTTGAACACCCCTTCGCTTCCGTCGATGTGGAAGGACCTAATGTCGATTTGCATGTCGCTGGAAATCACCTTGGTGACCTTTAAAATCAACCCCTGCGAATCAATTCCTGAAAAACGGAGCACGGCATTAAAGCCCTGGCGGCTGCCGAGATTCCACACCGCCTTAATTACCCGTTCCGCAAACTGTCCCTGCAATTTCACGGAATGCCGGCAGTCCATGCGGTGCACTTCAATACCGCTTTCTTCGATAAATCCAAAAATGGCATCGCCCTGAATGGGGCGGCAGCAGTGCGCCAACGCATACTCCAGAACCACTTCGTCGGGTCCAAAGAGCACGGCGTTGGAGGCAGAAGACACGTCCTTAATGCCCCCTTCCTTGGGTTTGGGCCGAAAACGCCGGAGAATGTACTGATAAAATCCACCGCTATCTTCTCGAAGAAAATCGCGTAGGCGGTCGCTGTCCAGTTCGCCCTTGCCAAACTTTAGGTACAGTTCCTTGGGCGTACGCAGGCCATAAAAATTGAGCATGCGTTGGGTCGTGGATTGATTGAGCTCCTGATTGGCCCGCTTGAGCAGCCGCACCAAGCGATCCCTTCCCGCGGCTTCTTGGTTGCGCAAGCGATCCCGGAAGTACGCGCGAAGCTTGGATTTGGCCTTCGGCGTCACCACCCAGTCCAGCCAGGCATCCTGCGGAACCTGGGTGTCGCTGCTAATAATCTGAACCTGATCGCCGTTCTGAAGCGGGTGACCCAAGGGAACGAGTTGGCCGTTCACCTTGGCGCCCAGCGTCTTCATGCCCAAATCCGTGTGGATTTCAAAGGCGAAGTCCAAGGGCGTCGCCCGCTTCGGCAGCGTTACCATTTTGCCTTGTGGGGTAAAGGCAAAGATCTCATCCGAGAAAAGCTGCAGCTTAAAATTGTCTACGAACTCGACCGCATTATCGGCCTGACCCTCAACGACGTCGCGAATGCGCTCAATCCAGGAGTCCAGGGCTGCGCTGCCGGAACCATCCTCTTTGTAGCGCCAATGCGCCGCGTAACCGCGTTCGGCCTGATCGTCCATTCGCGCCGACCGAATTTGAATTTCGATCCAATGGCCTTCAGGTCCCATGACGGTGATGTGCAAGGACTCGTAGCCGTTGGCCTTGGGCGTGGTAATCCAGTCCCGCAACCTCCGCGGGTTGGGCCGAAAAATGGAGGTAATTAGCGAATAAACCCGCCAGATATCCGCTTTTTCTCGGTTGGCCGGGGCGTCGAGAATAATGCGCACCGCATACTTATCGTAGACCTCCTCAAAGGGCACGTTTTGGTTTTGCATCTTGCGGCGGATGCTGTACACCCCTTTGGTCCGGCGCTTCATGCTGAAGCTAAAACCCTCTCCGCGCAGGAGGTCTTCTAAATTGTGGCTAAAGCGTTCTAGGTACCCACCGTCCAGCTCCTCGGCAGCAGAAATCTTTTCTACTAACTCTTCATAAACCTCTGGCTCTAAATATTTTAAACTTAAATCTTCAAACTCTTGCTTGAAGGGGTAGAGGCCCATTCGGTGCGCCAGGGGGGCGAAGATATACAGGGTTTCCGAAGCGATTTTGAGCTGCTTCGCATGGGTCATGGCGTCCAGCGTTCGCATGTTGTGCAGTCGGTCCGCCATTTTAATCAACACCACCCTCACGTCGTCGCTGATGCTGACCAAGAGCTTGCGAAAATTCTCGCTCTGCATGGACGTTTGCATGTCAAAAATGCCCTGGATCTTGGTAAGGCCTTCGACGATGTAGCCTACGTTGGTGCCAAACAGGTGGTCAATATCTGCGCGGGTATACTCGGAATCCTCAATGACGTCGTGCATTAGGGCCGCGGCAACCGACTGCGGTCCCAGGCCAATCTCCTGAGAAACGATCAAGGCAACCGCCAATGGGTGCGTGATGTAGGGTTCTCCGGACTTTCGGCGCACATCTTTATGGGCATCCTCAGCGACCTTAAATGCTTTTTTAATGAGCGCGAGGTCGGCCTTATCGGCCCCTCGCTCGGTTGCCGACGCCACCAGGGCACGAAATTGAGCCCGAACCAGCTTGACGTAATCTACTTCTGCCATGGTTTAGCGGGTAGGACTCGGGCGCTGCAGGGGCCAAATCCGATGCGCGGACCCCGCTCCGTATGCCCGCGAAGAATGACGGTATCGCCGTCCTCAATGAAGCTGCGCTGGCTGCCGTCGCTAAGGGTAACCGGACGCGTCCCGTTCCAGGCTAGTTCGAGCATGGACCCAAAACTGCCCGGCTCGTTGCCGCTTATGGTGCCCGAGGCCATCAAATCGCCGCTTCGAATCACGCAGCCGTTGATGCTGTGGTGCGCAATCTGCTGCGCAAAACTCCAGTACAGGTACTTCGCATTTGACCTGGAGATACGTGTTTCGGAGCCGTCTTCAGCGGCAATGGAAACTTCGAGCGCAATGTCCCAATGCGACGCACTTCGGTCTTGTTCGAGGTAGGGCAGGGGCTTGGGCTCCGCTTGCTCCGCTCCGGCACATCGGGATTCGGAAAGGGCCGCGTACGGCACAATCCACGGGCTCATGGTCGACGCAAAATTCTTTGCCAAAAATGGCCCGAGGGGAACGTACTCCCATTGCTGGATGTCGCGGGCCGACCAGTCGTTAAACAGCACCAAACCAAAAATGTGATCTTCGGCCTGGTCTACCGGAATCCACGACCCGTCGCTGGGGCCGCCGCGTAGGATCATTCCCACTTCCAATTCAAAATCAAGCTTGGTGGACGGGCCAAAAACCGGCAGGGGGTCGTTGGGCCCCTTGCGCTGTCCGTTTGGGCGGACCACCTCGGTTCCGCTTACGTTGACGGTTGAGGCTCGGCCGTGGTAGCCCACGGGAATGTGAAGCCAGTTGGGCAGGAGGGCGTTTTCCGGATCGCGAAACATCATCCCTACGTTGGTTGCGTGCTGGCGCGAGGCATAAAAATCCGTGTAATCGCCAATGCGCACCGGCAAAACAGGCGAAACTCGGTTTGCCGGGGCTTCGCACGCGGAACGCGCCCCGTGATGTTCCCAATCCGACCCCGTGCGGTACAGCGTCTGAAGCTCCGTGCGCACCGCCAACCAGGCACCGGGTCCGCACTCAATAAATGCATTAAAAACCCCGTCGTCCAGGCTGCTGTGGTCCGCCAAAAAGCCGGCGCGACGCAGCATGTTCAAGCTGATTACGGTGTCGCCGATGCGGGTAGCCAAATGCACCGCGCCGTCATGCCAGCGCACTGCGCCCCAGGGGAGGTTTGAAAAGCTGAAATCTGAATCGTCCGGAACCGGGATAAAGCTTGACATGGGCGTATTTTTACCCCCAAGTTACACGCTATGATCCGCGATTCCGCTCTCTTCGACCTCATCTCTGCCGAACACCAACGCCAAGTTGAAGGCATTGAACTCATTGCATCCGAAAATTTCACCTCTCCGGCCGTCATGGAGGCCGTCGGATCGGTACTTACGAACAAGTACGCCGAGGGCTATCCCGGCAAGCGCTACTACGGCGGATGCCAAATCGTGGATCAAGTTGAAGATCTTGCGCGCAACCGTGCCGCCGAGCTGTTTGACGCCGAGTACGTTAACGTGCAGCCCCACAGCGGTTCACAGGCCAACGCGGCCGTATACCTGGCTTGCCTCAAGCCCGGCGACACCATTTTGGGTTTTGACCTGAGCCACGGCGGACACCTTACCCACGGTTCCCCAGTTAATTTCAGCGGCCAAACCTACCGCGCCACGTTTTACGGCCTTGATCGCGAAACGGGCGTACTGAACTACGCCAGTATTCGGGAAATCGCCCACCGCGAAAAGCCGAAAATGATCATTTGCGGCGCCAGTGCCTACAGCCGCGACATAGACTACGCCGCATTTCGCAGCATCGCCGACGAAGTGGGCGCACTGCTGCTCGCCGACATCAGCCACCCATCCGGCCTGGTTGCGCGCGGCCTGCTCAACGACCCCATGCCGCACTGCCACTTCGTGACCACGACCACCCACAAAACCCTGCGCGGACCCCGTGGCGGCATGATTATGATGGGTCAAGATTTCGAGAACCCCTGGGGCTTGACCACGCCCAAAGGCGAACTCCGCATGATGTCCCACGTGCTCGACATGGCGGTATTCCCGGGCATTCAGGGCGGACCGCTCGAGCACGTAATCGCCGGAAAAGCCGTTGCCTACGGTGAGGCCCTAACCGACGAGTACTTCAACTACATTGTTCAGGTTCGCGAAAACGCACAAGCCATGGCGAAGGCCCTTGTGGCTCGCGGCTACGACATTGTCAGCGGCGGAACCGACAACCACTTGATGCTTGTGGACCTGCGCAGCAAAAACGTGACCGGCAAGCTGGCCGAAAATGCGCTCGTCGCCGCCCACATTACGGCCAATAAAAACATGGTTCCCTTTGACGACAAGTCGCCCTTCATTACCAGCGGAATTCGATTCGGAACCCCGGCGCTCACCACGCGCGGCTTGGTCGGATCCGACATGGAGGCGGTCGTGGAGCTCATTGATGAGGTACTTAGCCAGCCCGAAAACGAAGGCGTACAGCGTCGTGTGGGCGAGAAGGTCAAGGCCATGATGGCGCACCGGCCGCTCTTCACCTACTGATTTTCGGCACAGGGATTGCATCGCCCTTCGCATGCGTTTCCTCCTTCTTTTCCCCATGCTTGTCCTGGCCTTTTCGGTCCGGGCTCAGGTCAAAATACCGTCCAACCTAACCAAGGCGGCAAGCGGACTTCTGCCGAAAACCGCGGCGTCACTTACGGAGACTGAAGTGGCCGATGGCCTTAAAGAAGCACTCGTGCAGGGTGTGAAATCCGGCTCGGACGGCCTTGGGGCCGCGGGAGGCTTTGCCAAGTCTGAAATGTACCGATTGGCGTTACCGCCCGAAGTCGCCGACATCGAAGCTAAAATCAACGCCAATCCCGTCCTCCGTGCGGCCCTAAAGCCGCAGCTTGAGCAGCTTAAAGTCAAGCTCAACGAAGGTGCGGAGCGGGCAGCCGCCAAATCGTTCCCGATTTTCAAGCAGGCGGTTGTCGGAATGTCGGTACGCGACGCCATGGGCATTCTTCAGGGCGGGACCGGTTCGGCAACCCGCTACCTTCGAGCCGAAACCGAACAACCCCTTCAGGCGGCGTTTCGCCCGGTGGTTCAGGCTGCGCTCGACGAAGTTCAGTTGGCCTCCTACTGGGAGCCGGTAGCCAAGGCGATCAACCAAAACAAGCGCTTGCTGGGCCGCACCGAAGACATTCAGACGGACTTGGTGGCTTATGTCAATCAAAAGGCCACCGACGCCCTTTTTACCGAAATCGCCCTGGAAGAAGACCGCATCCGCCAGGATCCGTTGAAGCGCGGAACCGAGCTGCTTCGTCGGGTCTTTGGCACGGCGCGCTAAAGCGGAACGCCGTAGCGCGCGGCGAAGGCTGAAGCACGGCGCCGCGCTTGCCACGCGGCAACTCCAGGGAGGTGATTGATTAAGATGTCCAAGGATCCGGCCACAAAAGTTCGTGCGGTCTTGAACGCGGAACCCAGAGTATTGGGCCAAATTCGGTACGTAACCGAAAAACTACCGGTTAGGTAGGTAACGTGGTGCCAATACCCCTTGGGAATGAACAGCGTATCACCAGGGTTCAGGACGACCTCGTAGCCCTGAAGGTAGCGCAGTCGGTCAAACCGCGCCGCGACGGATTCTAGGTTCCCAAAATCCACCGCGGAATGAACCGTGCCCGGAATTTGGTATAGGTTTTCGCTTTGACTTGGGTCAAACAGAAGTACCCGTTTTTGACCCAGAAAGTGCGTTAAAAGCAAGTCAACCCAGTCAAAATCATAGTGAATGCGGGTTTCGCTCCCCCGTGCTCCAAAGAAGTAGGCCGGAATATTGACCACGCGGCAACCCAAACGACCCAACCGGTGCGCATTCTCGTGCGGCAAACTCGGCGCCTTGGCGCGAAGGTTGAATGCGAACAGCCGTTCCGAGGATGCTTCGTTGTCCTGAAGCTGTTCGAAGTAGGTGGACAGCCGTTTTTGGGCAATGGGCTTGGGGAAGAAGGTCGTCGATTGCCCGTTGGCAAAGGCGCTACCCCGAACGCCTACCGATTGCGAACCGACAGCTCGAGCCAAATCACGCCATGTCCAGGAATTGGCCGGCCAATCTGAGGCAAAACCGCGGAGAACTATCGGTTTTTGCTGAAGTCGGGCTTGGCGAAACGCGTCGTGCGCATGAGACGGCGCACACTCGGGCATGGGCATTAAAGTCATGAGGCAAAATTCTACGCGACGTCCGGCCGCGATTTGGCAGATAGTGCGAAAAGGAATTTGTGCCCACGCAGAAATCGCCTAACATGCAGATTAAAATTAGCATGTACTTTGCGCCATATCCTTTAAAACACCAAGGAACCATGCGAACGCTTCTCAACACCCTTAGCTTAATTGCCGTCACGAGCAGTGCGGCTTTTGCTCAAACCGAAGTCAAGAAAACCCTCGCGGTGCTGGATTTTGACGTGCGTAACTACGCCGTTGACGCCCAGCAACTCATTGACAAAGCCACCATAGAGTTGATTCAAATCAACAAATTCGAGATCATCGACAAGTACGACATCGAGTACATCTCCAAGCGCGACAAAGTCGACCTCAAAGGCTGCTATTCCAAAATCTGCTTGGAAGACATCGGCAAGCGACTCAAATGCGACTACTTGCTGACGGGTTCCTACGATTTACTGGGCGATCGAGTTGCGGTCACGGTGCGCTTGTACGACGTGGCCAAAGGCAGTTTCACGGAATCGGCCAGCCGGGTTTACCTGAACATTCCGCAGCAAAACCTCACGATGATGGAGGTGGCCATCAAGGATTTGCTCGCGGTCCCCAACGACGAAAACCTGATTAAAAAGCTCACCATCAGCGAGGAGTACGAGAGCGCACTGAACAACCCCGAAACGTCCGTTATCAACAACAACGGACCCCGCTTGGGCATCACGGCGGTGGTCGGTCCGAGTGCATCGATTTTAATGGCGGCTCCCAGTGGAGGTGGGTTTGGGTACAGCATCCCGGCCTTGACCTCATTCGGCTACCAGTTTGAGCAGGTTTTCGTGAACAGCGGCGACTTTCAGGCGCTCTTCGAGTTCATTCCGCTCATCGCAGGCCTGGAGTATGGACGGGTCATTCCCAGCGCCAACGTGCTCATGGGCATGCGCAACAGCCGCACGGGCTGGGAGTTTGCCATCGGTCCCAATTTTACGACCACGGTGACCGGCGAGGGGTACTTGGACGGGAACAACTTCATTCTTAAAGGCAGCTCCGGCTACAATCCCTTGGGTAAAGAGGTTATTACTCGACTGGATTCGCGCGGAGACCTTGCGGTTTCTACGGGGTTGGTGTTTGGCTTCGGCAAGACCTTTAAGTCGGGTAAAATGAACTTCCCGGTTAACTTGTTTGTCATTACCCCGGGGCGCGGCGATTCGTGGCGCATTGGAACATCCGTCGGATTCAACATCGTGCGCAAGAAGACCCCAAGTTTCGCGCCGGCCACCCTGAAGCCGCGGCCACTTGATCCTTCGGGTTCTGGGGCTTCCGTCAACCGAATCACCATCCAATAAACTCCGTCCCATGAATGAGTGCCCGGCCGCAAGACCGGGCACTTTTCATTTTTGGACCGCGGAGCGAGTACTTTCGTGCTGCAGTGAACGAAGCCATTCGCCTAAATAAATTTCTAAGCAGCCACGGGCTCTGCAGCCGCCGTGAAGCAGACCGTGCCATAGAGGCCGGTGACGTAGCGATCAACGGCCGAATAGCCGTACTGGGAGACGTTGTTGGTGCGGGAGATGAGGTGGCGTTTCGCGGTCAGCGCGTTCGTTCCGAACAGAAACCGCGGGCGGTGTACCTGCTGCTCAACAAGCCCGAGGGAATTACGTCGACCACCGATACCGGAATTCGCGGAAACGTGGTGGATTTTGTGCGCTACCCCGAGCGAATTTTCACAGTTGGCCGGCTGGACAAGGACTCCCGAGGCTTGCTGTTGCTGACCAACGACGGGGATTCCGTCAACAAGATTTTGCGGGCCGGCAATGCGCACCCCAAGGAATACTGGGTCCAGGTGCAGCGCCCAATCAGCGACGACGAGCTGGACACCATGGCGCGCGGTGTTCCGATGTTGGGAACGCGGACCTTGCCCTGCGAAATCCTGCGCCTGGGCGCTCGATCCTATAAAATCACCCTAATTCAGGGATTAAACCGTCAAATTCGCCGAATGGCCGAGTACGTGGGCCACGAAGTCCGTATCCTCGAACGCAAGCGGATCATGCACCTGACCGATGCCGGGCTTCCCACGGGAAGTTGGCGGGAGCTAACGCCCGCGGAGGTGGCCCAGCTTCTGGACGCTGTTCGGGATAGCGACGGCAATCCCACGGCGCCCCGAACGGGGGCCAAACCCCGCGATTTTGCCCAACCCGGACCGGGATACCGAGAACCCCAACGAACGCGCCGCAGGTGAAGGCAGCTGCCGGTTTTTTGGTTGGCGTCCTTGCCTGGTTTATTGCGCCATTTTGGCTGCAGGAGGGCATGTTCATGGACGGGATGATCTATGCATCGGTCGCGCAAAACCTAGCCCAGGGTGTGGGAACATTTTGGGCTCCGATTTACCAGCCCTCAGCCGCCGCAGCCTACTCGGAGCAGTTGCCGCTTTTTACGGGCATGGAGTCCCTACTGTTCATGCTTCTGGGGCCGACTGCGTGGGTGGAGCGCTGCTTTATGGCCTTGGCTTGGATTGCAGCGGCGTGGGGTATGGTGGCGCTTCATCGGAAATGGTGGCCCGAGCGCAGCACGGAATCCGCCATTTGGGTGGTTGCCGCTTGGAGTTCGGCACCCTTGATTGCGTGGGGAATGGGAAACCACGTACAGGAAATGTGGATGGCGCCTTTTTCGCTTTGGGCTGTGGTGGCCATGTCCCATCGGTCTTGGGCCTGGCTTGGCGGAATCCTGACGGTAGCTACCGCACTGTTTAAGGGCCCGCAGGGCTTGTTTCCGCTCGCATGGCTACCCATTTTAGCCTGTTTTGGACTGTGTTCGGCAACCTCGTTTCGATACCAATTCACGCAGGTCGTGCTTGCCGTACTGGGCTGTGCGGTACTCCTGGTCGTTTGGGACGATGCCTTCGAGGCCTTGGCGCGCAACGCCTCCAACCGACTTGTTCGAACGTTTACCCAAGAGCGGGCTGTAACGGCCTCCAACCGCGCGTGGTTGATCGGCCCCTTGTTCGGACAGCTGGGCAGCATGTTGGTCGCTGCGGCCTTCGGGCTCTGGTTGCGCGCTCGACGGATTCGGTTTGGAGGAGACGCACGAGCCTATGCCGTACTTGTCCTGGGCTTGGCGGCTTCGCTTCCGCTTACGGTAACCCACGAACAGCGCGACTTTTACCTGATCACGTCCTTGGGTTTTTTTGCGGTAGGATTGGTTAGCCTTTTTCGGGAAATGCCCAGCGAGCGCCGTCCAAGGGTCCAGCAAATTTTGTGGTTGGTGGCCGTTGCGGGCTTGGTGAGCTTGCCCCTTCGGCAAATCCAGCGCGACGAGGTACTTCGTGCTTCGCTGGAGGCTCAAGCATCGGATTTCCCCGCGCGAACCCCGTTTAATGTCGATCCCTCGCTGCGGTTGAACCACGAACTGGCCGCCTACGCGATGCGCTACCGATTGTGGGAAGTTAACTTGGCCAACACCCAGCAGCATCCCAACCTGGTTGTCCCGGATTCGCGCTCCAATGGCGCGGTGCGCTTCGTGGTCAAATCAAGCAGGTAAACGGACCCTACCCAAAAACAAAAAAAACCAGGCCCGAAGGACCTGGTTTGGGGTTTGGGTAGCGAAGGGGGGAATCGAACCCCCGACCTCAGGGTTATGAATCCTGCGCTCTAACCGTCTGAGCTACCTCGCCGTAATGGGCGGCAAAAGTAGGGCAGAAGGAGGTATTCCGCAACCAAAACTATAAATAGTAGGCAAAGGTGAACGCGGGCAGAATGAAGCGCGACCAGGTTCGGACCAAGTCCTCGTAATCGTAAACCGGGTTGCCGCCGGAGCTCGGGTCTTGGGTGTCGACCAATCCGTCGTAATTGGTATCGTATCCAAGAAACCGCGGATCGTATTCGGGATAGCGGAGGTTTAAAAAACCCACGTTAAAGTAGGCCTTGCTTCGTCGGCTGTAGATGCGCAAGGCCGGAAGCAAAGCCGTAATGTCTTCGGAGGTGAATTGCCAGCATTCCGCCGTAAATCCAAACCGCGGACCAATGGACACATAAGCACTGGCGTTGTAGGCCATTCCGGAATTCGTTGTGGGAAGGTCGTTGCCGCCAAAACTCAGGTAGCCCAATCCTAGGGACGCATTGTTCCGCGGCGTGCCGTAGGTCGCCACGGCGTAGGGTAGGGCAAAGTGCCCCGAACCGGTGATTGGAAGCCCGGCTAAGGCACCAATTTTGGCGTGAACGTTGGGCGCGATCGCCATCCCGTAGGACGCCGTTCCGTAGACTCCCAGAAAAAGGGGCGTTCCAATGCCTGCCGAAAACCGATCGGTTATTCCGATTTGCACATCGATAAGCGGACCAACCACATTGAGGTAGGCGCTGTCCTTGGGAATGCAGTAGCCCGACGGAGCAAAGGCGTACCGGCTGGAATGGGAGTAGCCCGCTTCTTGCGCAAAAAGGCTGCCGGCGGAGAGCATCAAAATGCTCGAGATGCGTAGTGGGGTCATGCCGGCAAGCTGCACCCAAGTACCGCGAAAAAACATGATAAAAGTCAGGGCAATATTGGTACAATATTTTCTTGCTCAAATCCACCAAGCGATTATATTGCAGCTCCAACCCAAGACCCAAAAAATGTCCGACCGCGTCCCGTTAGTAATTGAGTTTCCCGTGCGTTGTTCCGCGGCGATGCTTTATTCGTTTTTGAGTACGCCGAGCGGATTGTCGGAGTGGTTTTGCGACGACGTGAACTCGCGTGGCGACACCTACCGCTTTTTTTGGGGGGAAACCGAAGAGGTGGCCACCGTGGTTCGCAAGAAGACGAATTACTTCATCCAGTATAAGTGGGCTCAAGACGAAAGCGCCAACCGCTTCTCGTTTGAATTCCGAATTGATGTGGATGACCTTACGGGGGACGGGTTACTGACGGTTACGGACTACGTGGAACAAGACGAAGAGTCCGAGATGAGGTCCCTTTGGCAGAGCCAAATAACGACGCTGCTTCGAACCATAGGATCGTGATTTTTCGCCAGGCTGCCGCCGCGTTTGCCCTAGCCTCATTTCTGTTGCTTGGCCTCAATTGGGCAGCCGGAAGCCATGAATTTCACCGCAGCCTGGACCGCATTCCGTGGTTTGGCTTCATGCACGGCATCACCATCCTGGGGGACGGACTTTTCGCCGCAGCGATCGCCCTTTGGCTGGTGCTGCGCCGGGCGACCAAGAGCGAATGGATCACGTTCATTCTGGGTTTTGCGGCGGCGGCGCTAATTCCGCAGATAGGTAAAAACCTTATTTGGCCCGAGGTATTGCGGCCCTACGGGGTGGTGTCGGGCATCAAGCATTCTCCCTGGTTTGAGCCTGCTCGATATAAGTCCTTTCCTTCGGGACACAGTTCGGTGGGCGCATTTTTTGCGCTGTTCTTGGCCTACCGGGTTCCCGCTTGGCGCGGAGTTTTTTTTGCGCTCGGAATCGGCGTAGGCCTGAGCAGAATGGTGCTTCACTACCACTGGGTCCACGATGTCGTGGCCGGTTGGGCTATCGGACTTTGCGTCGCGTGGCTCGCCGAACGTACCTTGGGCCCCAAACAAACGACACATGGGACTACTTGACGGTAAAGTCGCCCTGATTACGGGCGCATCAAAAGGAATTGGCAAGGCCATTGCGGAACGCTTTGCGCAGGAAGGTGCAAAGGTGGCCTTCACCTACCTGAGCAGCGTAGAACGCGGACAGGCTCTTGAGGCCGAACTCAGCCAGTACGGCGAAGCAGCCGGCTTTCGGAGCGATGCGTCCAGCGGCGAACAGGCTGAGAAGTTGATTGAGGATGTGGTAGCGCGCTTTGGCCACATTGATGTCGTGGTAAATAATGCAGGAATTACGCGAGACACCCTGCTGCTTCGCATGAGCGAAGAGGATTTTGACCAGGTGATTTCGACCAACTTGAAGTCGGTGTTCAATACCACCAAACACGTCCAGCGCTACTTTCTGAAGCAGCGTTCGGGCAGCATCATCAATATTTCGAGTATCGTGGGCATTAAGGGCAACGCCGGCCAATCAAACTACGCCGCGTCGAAAGCCGGAATCATTGGCTTCACGAAGTCGGTGGCCCTGGAGCTCGGCTCGCGCGGGGTGCGCTGCAACGCGATCGCGCCCGGGTTCATTGAAACCGAAATGACGGGCGTGCTCGACGAAAAGGTGGTGCAATCTTGGCGCGACGCCATTCCGTTGAAGCGCGGCGGTCAGCCCGAAGACGTAGCCAATGCCTGCGTGTTTTTGGCCAGCGACCTGTCGTCCTACATCAGTGGTCAGGTTTTGCAGGTAGACGGAGGGCTGCTGACCTGATTCTTCGTGAATAACTTCGTTCGGAACCCGCCACTACGGCGGGTTTTTTCGTTTTTACATGGGCTATCTTCGGGGTATGAAGAAGTTTTTTATTGCGGCGCTCGCACTGGCACCCGTTTTGGCCGTGGGGCAGGGGATGTGGTTTCCGCACGAAGTCGCGGGACGCAAGGCCGACATGAAGCGCACCGGCATGACCATGAAGGCCGATGAAGTGTATTCCGTTTCGGGCGGTGGGTTGAACGAAGCCGTGGTTCATTTTGGCGGATTTTGTACCGGCGAGGTCATTTCTTCCAAGGGGCTGGTGCTGACGAACCACCACTGCGGGTACGATGCCATTCAGTCGCACTCGAGCATCGAGGACAATTTGCTGGAGCACGGATTTTGGGCTGCTTCCTATGCCGACGAAAAGCCCAATCCCGGGCTGTACGTGGATTTTGTGCTGCAGACGCGCGACGTGACCTTCGAGGTGGCCCGCTACGAGGCGAAGGGCATGAGTTCGGACGAAGCCGCGAAGGCCGTTGCCGCAGAACAGCCCAAGGCCGACGCCAGCTGGGTACACAGCGTTAAGGCCATTTACGCCGGAAATCGCTACGTCTTGACTTCGGCTCGCCGGTACCCGGACGTGCGTTTGGTTGGCGCGCCGCCCAGTGCCGTGGGCAAGTACGGCTCCGATACGGACAACTGGGTCTGGCCGCGCCACACCGGCGATTTTTCCCTGTTTCGGGTGTATACGGCGCCCGACGGCAGTCCAGCCGCCTACAGTCCCCAAAACGTGCCCATGAACGTGCTAAAACCACTGGAAATCAGTCTTCGCGGCGTTGAAGAAGGTGATTTTACGATGATTTATGGTTTTCCGGGGCGCACCGACAGCTACATGCCGGTTTCCGAAGTGAAGCAGCAGCTTGACGTCATGCTGCCCACCCGCGTTCAGCTGCGCAATGAGGTGCTTCGGACCTGGGATTCCGCCATGCGCGTGGACCCGAAGGTGAAGATTCAGTACGCTTCAAAGTACGCAAGCGTGGCCAACGGATGGAAGAAGTGGATTGGCCAAATTGAGGGGATGGCCGAAGTTCACGGGCTCGATACCTTGGCGGAGCGCGAAGCGGCCGTTGCTTCGTTTTCCGCCGCAGGAGCGCGCCAGATTCAGGCCTTTGCCGAGCAAAATGAGGCCCTAAAGCTGCAGCGATGGACGGCGCTGTACTACCAAGAACTTATTCCGCGCTGGGAGTTGGTGGCTTGGAGCCGTCTGACCTCGGCCTACCTAAAGGCCCGAGGCATGGGCGACCAAGTCGAAAGCCATCAAAACGCCCTTCGCGAACTCTATAAGGATTGGAATCCGGAACTGGATCGCCGTGCCGCAGCTCGACTCATCGCGGCATGGAATGCCAATGGCGAAGTGGGGCATTCCGAGTTGAATCTAACTGGGTTCACGTCGGTCGAGACGGTCAACAGCATTCCAAGGTTGCCGGCCGAAGGCGAGTCCTGGGATTCGTTCGCCGACGCCGCAAAAAGCAATCCCGCCCTGGGATTAAGCGGCAACCTTCGGACCGAATTGAACGCCATCATGGGGGAATTGGCCGGAGCCGAACGCACCTACCAAGAGGGCATGAAGTCCTGGATGGCCGTGCAGCTGGCTCATGCAGCAAAGCAGGATCGGCCGATTGCTGCCGACGCGAATTCCACGCTTCGGGTTGCGTACGGACGCGCGGGAGGTTTTTCGCCGAACGACGGGGTTCACTACACGACCCACACAACGGCCGATGGCGTACTGGATAAATACCAACCGGGCGATTACGAATTTGACCTTCCTGATGCCTACCGGGCAAAGCTGGAGGCGCGGCAGTACGGCGTTTATGCCATGGCTAATGGAGCGCTTCCGGTGTGCTTTTTGGCCGCCAACCACACTTCGGGTGGAAATTCCGGAAGCCCCGCGTTCAATGCCCACGGACAGCTGATCGGCCTAAATTTCGACCGCGTCTGGGAAGGCACGATGAGTGACTTTTACTTTACGACCCAGCGCTGCCGAAACATCATGGTCGACATTCGCTACGTGCTCTGGGTTGTGGATGAATACGCCGGGGCCAAGCGACTCATTGAGGAGATGAACATCGTCCGCTAAGCCCGGTCGCGTCGTACTTTTGCCGCGCAATTAACCCGCTAATCCTTGAATCCCCATGAGCGTTCTGGTCAACAAGCATTCTAAAATCATCGTACAAGGTTTCACCGGCAAGGAGGGCAGCTTCCACGCCGAGCAAATGATGGCCTACGGAACCAACGTGGTTGGAGGGATTACCCCTGGAAAAGGTGGGCAGATGCACCTGGATCGCCCCGTGTTCAATACGGTTAGCGACGCGGTTAAGACGACGGGTGCGGACGTTTCCATTATTTTCGTGCCGCCCGCATTTGCTGCCGACGGAATCATGGAGGCCGCGGACGCCGGGATTAAGGTGATTGTTTGCATCACCGAAGGCATTCCGGTCGCCGACATGATGAAGGCCAAGGCCTACGTGACCAAGCGCGGAGTGCGCCTCATCGGCCCCAACTGCCCGGGCGTGATCACGGCCGACGAAGCCAAAGTGGGCATTATGCCGGGTTTTGTGTTCAAAAAAGGCAAGATTGGCATCGTTTCAAAGTCGGGAACATTGACCTACGAAGCGGCAGATCAATTGGTTAAAGCAGGGTTGGGCGTGACTACCGCAATCGGAATTGGGGGAGACCCCATCATCGGAACGACGACCCGAGAGGCGGTTGAGCTGCTGATGAACGATCCCGAAACCGAAGGCATCGTAATGATCGGTGAGATCGGCGGACAGCTTGAAGCCGAAGCGGCTCGCTGGATCAAGGCCAACGGCAACCGCAAACCGGTGGTGGGTTTTATCGCGGGCGAAACCGCTCCTAAGGGCCGAACCATGGGCCACGCTGGGGCCATTGTGGGTGGAGCCGACGATACGGCACAAGCCAAAAAGGCGATCCTTCGCGAATGCGGCGTTGAGGTGGTGGATTCACCGGCGCACATTGGCAAGCGCATGGCCGAGCTCTTCGGCGTAACGGCCTGAGCATGAACAGGGCGCAAGCCTACGGCGACGGACTTTTTGAAACCATGCGGATTTCAAAAGGAAGGCTTTGCTTTCCAGAGGAACATTACTTTCGCTTGCTTGCGGGCATGCGGATTTTAAGGATGAACATTCCCAACGAGTGGAGTCCGGCCGGCTGGCTGCAGGCACTAAATCTCGATCAACTTGACCCGACTTTGGACTACCGCCTACGCTTTCAGGTATGGCGAAACGGTGAGCTGGGGTACGTGCCCGAGCCCCGTGCGGGCGTTTCGTGGTCCATTGATGCGGTTATGCTTGAGGGTCAGGGATTTCCCAATCCCGTGATGCGTCCGGAACTTGGGCTTTTTCAGGAGCACCGAAAGTCCGAGGGGTTGCTGGGTAACGTAAAGTCGTCGAACGCCCTGCTCTACATTTTGGCGGCGGGATTCGCCCAAGAACAGCACCTCGACGAGGTATTGATCATGAACCCAGCGAATATGGTGCTGGAAGCGTCGAAGTCCAATGTCTTTATTGTTCGCGGAACCGAGTTGATTACGCCGCCGCTGAGTTCCGGCGCACTGCGCGGGGTAATGCGCGAAGTCGTAATTGGCCTAGCGCCGGAGCTCGGACTCTCGGTGCGGGAAGAGCTTTTTAGCCCCTTTGCGCTGCAGCAGGCCGATGAAGTGTGGCTTACCAACAGCATTCAAGGTGTGGCGGCCGTTCGTCAATTTCGCAAGACGACCTACGGTGCCGCTCGGGCTCAGGACATGCAGAATTTAGTTCGGAATCGATCGGAAGTTGCTCAATTCCAATAGGGAACCTCTGGTTTATTAACCCATAACTTTAGGTCGTCGGGCCAATCTTTGGCAAGGCTTTGGTAAAGCGCCTCGTTGCTCCACCATTCTTCGGAAGGCCTAGACGGCTGCAGGACCCAACTCGCCTCATCCAACTCGGCCTCCAGTTGGCCTACGGTCCAGCCCGCGTACCCGGCGGTAAAGCGAATTTCGTCGGGTGAAATAAGGGAATTGGCCACGGCGTACCGCATGGCTTCGAAATCGCCACCAAAAAAGAGGTTGGAGCCCACGGGCGAACCGTGCGCAATGAGATCGGGGCGGCAGTGAATAAAGAACAAGGAATCGGTTTGCACCGGTCCGCCGAAGTACAGCGGCCAACTGGGCCATTCACCCTGCAGTGCTTGATCTAAGGTGTAGTCGCTCAAGCGGTTCACGATCAACCCCGCGGCACCGTCGGCATCCCATTGGGTAAGGAGAACCACGCTGCGGGCAAAGTTTTCGTCGTCCAATAAGGGATGTGCTGCTAAAAAATCACCCGGTTTGCCCTGCATGCGAACTAATTTAGCGCAAATATGGCGCTGCACGACGACCGCAAAGAATACACGAAGGGAATCCTCGACGACCGCTGTTTGGTTGTTGATCCCCTGGTGCAGTTTGCAGATTGGCTAGAGGCATACCGCAGCTCCGGTGCCGAAGACGCTACGGCGTTTGCGCTCAGTACGGTTTCAAGCCAAGGCGAACCCGACGCGCGAATCGTGCTGCTCAAGGAACTTCGGGGACGGGAGCTCGTGTTTTTCACGAACTACCGTTCCAAAAAAGGTCAGGACCTCGAAGCCCATCCTCGCGCTCACGCCTTGTTTTTTTGGCCTGCTATGGAACGGCAGGTACGAATTTTCGGCAGCGTCGCCCGGGTTTCGGACCAAGAAAGCTTGACCTACTTCGCGAGCCGTCCCGTTGGCAGTCAGTGGGGTGCTGCCGTTTCGGATCAATCCCAGCCGGTGGCATCGCGGGAGGCAATGGAAGAGCGGCTTCTTGCCCTGAGCACGGCGAACCCCAATGGCGTACCGCGTCCGCCGCACTGGGGTGGATTCGCCCTCACGGCGCACCGAATCGAATTTTGGCAGGGCCGAGCAAGCCGCCTGCATGACCGAATCCAATACCAACACCGCGCCGACGGAACCTGGTCCGCGCAACGCCTTCAACCATGAGCACATCCAAATTTGCCGTCGTAGGCTGTGGCCGCATCGGCCAACGCCATATTGAAATGATCCGCAACGTCCGTGGCGCCGAGCTCGTGGCCACCTGCGACATTCACTCGCGAGCGGACTTGGGTTTGTCGGGGGAGGTTCCGCACTACAGCCGTCTTGACGAACTTCTTGCGGCGCACCGCGTCGATGTGGTGGCGATTGCGAGCCCTAATGGACTCCACGCCGAACACGCCCTTGCTGCGCTCCATGCCAACGCCCACGTCATCATTGAAAAGCCGATGGCGTTGCGCAAGGCCGACGCCGAGCGGGTACTTCACCTTGCGCTGCAAAAGGGTCGGTACGTGTTTGGCGTAATGCAGAATCGCTATTCGCCTCCATCGGAGTGGCTTAAGTCGGTGGTGGACCAAGGGCTTTTGGGCGAAATTTATCAGGTTCACATCGATTGCTTTTGGAATCGAGACGATCGCTACTACCGCCCGGGTGGCTGGCACGGAACAAAGGACCTTGATGGCGGAACCCTGTTCACGCAGTTCAGCCACTTTATCGACATTTTGTACTGGGTTTTTGGCGACGTAAAGCCCTTGAATGCCCTCCTTCGCAACTACAACCACGGCCACAGCATCGCTTTTGAAGATAGCGGACTGGTGCATTTTGCGCTTCCCCAACACGGCGCCGCACTGGGTTCGCTCAACTACAGCACCAGTGTATGGGATGCCAACCTCGAAAGCTCGATGACGGTAATCGGTGCTACCGGCAGCATCAAGGTTGCCGGACAGTACATGAATGAAGTGGTGCACTGCCATATTGAAGGCTACCACATGCCGACGCTTGCTCCGAGCAATCCGCCCAACGACTACGGACCGTACAAGGGATCGGCAGCGAACCACATCTACGTGTACGAAAATGTGCGCGACGTGCTGGAGGGAACGAAGCCCATCACCACCAACGCGCTGGAAGGCCTGAAGGTTGTGGAGATTATTGAGTCCATTTACGCGCTCGCAAAATAGCCCTGCAGCCCGTTTACGGTCATAAAAAAAGCCGCCCGAGGGCGGCTTTCGCGTTTAGGTGATTCTAGGGCATTAGAGTTTGCCAGCCAGCTCAGCGCCAGCCTTGAACTTAGCAACCTTCTTGGCAGCGATCTTGATGGTAGCGCCAGTTTGTGGGTTGCGGCCCTCACGAGCACCGCGGGCTGATACGCTGAAGGTACCGAAACCTACGAGCGATACTTTGCCACCTTTGGCCAAAGCACCACCAATGTTGTTGGTTACGGAATCCAAAGCTGATTTAGCTTGGGCCTTAGAAATACCTGCGTCTGCAGCGATGGCATCGATGAGTTCTGCCTTGTTCATGCTTGTTGTTTTTTAGAGAGTGATTAAACGTTTGGTTTTCCCAAATATAGTCGGAAACCTAATACGCGCAAGGATTTAGTCAATTTTTTGACCACTAAGTGTAAATCTTCCCCTAATTCGGGTCCCGCGCAGAAAATCGGCCACCGGCATGCGGCGCTTTCCGGGCCATTGAATTTCGTGAATTCGGAGTTCGCCCTGCGCATCCTTGATAATAAATTCCTCATTATCAATAACATAAAACGGATTTACCGATTGGCCTTCGGTTGCGGACGGTAGGTATTCACTGCGAAACAGCTTAAAGCGCTCTTCGGGTCGCTCCGGATTCGGCAAGCTTGCTCCCGGGGCTGGATCGCAGGCACGAATGCGGTTGTGAACCAAAAATGCACTGGACAGCAACTCCAAACGCGCGAACTCCGGTCCGAGTTTGGGCGCAAGGCGCCATTCGTCGTCCGCAGATTGGGGCCGTCCGGTGATGCTTCCGTGGGCCAAATCGCCCAGGACGCGAACAGCCAGGCCTGCGCCTTCCTCCGCCATACGTGGATAAAGTTGGCCCAAGGTTTCGTTTGGCGCAATCGAAACACCAACCTGTGCGAGCAGCGGGCCCTCGTCGATGTGGGCGTTCAGCGAAAAAGCCGTGAGGCCGGTTTCGCGGTCGCCGTAGGCCAAACTCCACTGTATTGGCGCGGCACCGCGCAAGTCGGGCAGGAGGGAAGCGTGAATGTTTAGCGAACCCAATCGGGGCATGGACCAAACCACCTCGGGCAGCATGCGAAACGCAACCACCGTAAACACATCCGCTTGGATTGCGCGAAGCTCGGCGAGAAAACCCTCGTCGCGAAGGCGTTCCGGGCGAAGCACCGGGAGGCCGTGTTCCGAGGCGCACACGGCCACAGCAGAGGGATGCAGCGCCAATCCCCGGCCGCTGGGACGGTCCGGCGCCGTTACGACCGCGCAAACTTCAATCGTGGGGTCCGCGATCAAGGCCTTGAGGCAGGTCGCGGCAAAATCCGGTGTGCCAAAAAAAACGGTGCGAATCATGTCCCAAAGGTCGGGCTTAAAGGCGCAGCCAACCCTCGGCATCCACGGTCCACCAGCCCAAAGCAGCCCCTTGCTGAAGTATGTTGAGGAATTCCGCGCGCGGAACGGGCAAAAGAAGGGCTGCCTGAGCCACCTGCATCCGTTTATCGGGGTTCGCCGACAGCAGACTTCGCATTCGCTCCACGCCGCCGGCGGCCGGCTTTTTTTGTGCGCAGACGTCGCAGCGTCCGCAATCCTTGGCCTCTTCACCAAAATAGGCAAGGAGCTGGGTGAACCGGCAGGTTTTCGAATCGGGATCAACCACCTGGGCTACGGCTCGAGCGCGGCGCAGAATGCGCGACCGGTCGCGATCCCATTCGGATTTGGGAATGGGGCTCGTGCCTTGAGGATAGCGCGGATGGCCCCAGCGGTAGGTGCTCCCCGAGCCGTCCAAGACGGCCTCGAGCAGCCCCAAATGCGCGGCCGAAGCAACGAGCGAGCGAACCTCGGTAATGGTCCACCCGCCGGACGCCGCAAAAGAAGGGAGGTCCACGCGCTCCGCATGGTGCACAATCCCGGGATACCGACGTGCCAGGGCATAAAGCAATTCCGAAAACGCGGGGTTGGCCTCGGCCGCATCTACCAAGGCCGTCCCTCCGTAGCGAAGCTGCACGCTCAAGCTGTTTTCCTGCGCCTCGATTCGCTCTGCGAGGCCTTTTCGGACCAGAACCTGCAGCACGAAGTCCTCTTCGGCTTTTTGGGGCCGCACGGGCACCCCGGTTCCGTCGCCCACCGCAATTTGGGCGCGGCTCGCCAATGCGTGGTAGGCGGAGCGCCAAACATCGAACTCCGGCACCGAACGCTCCATTTTTCGGCGGAACTGCGCCAAGGATTTGGGATCAACCAGTACCAGCGCCTGCGCGTCGCCGCCGTCGCGTCCGCCCCGACCCATTTCCTGGTAGAGGGATTCCGGACTTTCGGGTACTTCAACGTGTACGACCTGCCGCACATCGGGCTGGTCAATACCCATTCCGAATGCCGTCGTAGCCACCATGGTGCGGATTTCGCCTTCGGACCAGGCCTCTTGAAGCTTCATGCGCTCTTCTCGCGGCAAGCCTGCATGGTAGGCCGCAGCAGGAATGCGCTTTTGCTTGAGCAATTCAGCCCACTTGGTTGCGCCTGCGCGGCTGCGTACGTACACGATTTGCCTCCCCAGATCCGGTTGAATCGCATCGCAGCAAGCTTGAACGACATCGGGAACTTCCCGCACCGTCCAAATCAAGTTGGGTCGCGCAAAGGACCCCTGCGCGATAAATGGATTAACCAACCCGAGCAGCTGCACCATGTCGTCCAGCACTTCCGGGGTTGCCGAAGCCGTCAGGGCGATGCACGGAACGCCAGAAAGGGCGCTGCGAAGGGTTTTTAGCTGCACGTACTGAGGGCGGAAGTCGTGCCCCCACTGGCTCACGCAGTGGGCCTCGTCGATGGCGAGAAGTCGCACATCCCAGTGCTCCACCATGGCTAAAAAATTCTTGGACTGTGCCCGCTCCGGGGAAACGTAGGCAAACTGCGGCGGTTGCTGCTGCAGCTTCACCCAATCGGCGGGCCGCAAGTCGCCGGCCAAAGAGCGCGCGTCTATTCCCCGGCGCACGAGCTGATGTACTTGGTCGGCCATCAGCGAAATCAAGGGCGAGACTACGATGCAGGTCCCGCCTAGAACCAAACCCGGAACCTGAAAACACAGGGACTTTCCGCCTCCAGTGGGAAGCAGGGCTACGGTATCGCGTCCCGACAAAACGGATTCCGCAATGGGACGCTGCAGCGGCCTGAATTCCGGATACCCCCAAACGCGCTGGAGCACCGAATCCAGCGGGTCAAGCACGCTGGAGGACATGGAGCATGAATTCGACGCGTTCGGCAACACTGGTGCGGGGAACTTCAACCAGCTCGTAGCCGTTGGCCGAATAGGTTGACACCAAGGATTCGTGAACCTGTACCGCGGTTTCAAACGGCTCCCAGCGTTCGCCGTCGGTTCGGTAGATTGCCTCCCACGGAGGAAAAATAAACACCTTGTAGTGGTAGGGGTAGGGCGCTAGGTCCATCCATTCCGGCGTTGGCTTTGAACCAGCCTGCAGGTAGCTCAGGGTATCCAAAAGGCTTCGGTCGTAAAAAACGTCGCCCGAGTACTTCGCGGCCTCAGCATGCTGGGCGCAGCGCAGGTTCCAAATCACTTCCGAAAAGGCGAGCAGGTTTCGCCACGGATCGTCACCCCCGAGCTTGGTTCCTTCTTGGGTAATAATGTCCCGTGAAATTTCGTGCAGCACCGGATGACCCAAATCCTGAAGCCGCGCCACAACCGAAGTTTTTCCCGTTGAGGGAGCTCCGGTTAGCACGACGCGTCGGGTTGTGGTGTTACTTTGGGTCATGGATGAAGTCAAATTTCGGGAGCTGCTTGAGCAAAACTACAGCTGGCCGTGCGTGTACATGTTTAAATTCATTTGTCCGGCCGACAACGAATCCATTGCGAAGCTACAGCAGATGTTTGACCCCGAAGTGGCCGAACTCGCGCTCAGGCCTTCGTCGAAGGGCACCTACGTTTCATTCACGGCTACGGAACTGATGATGAGCGTGGACGCAGTGGTCGAGCGCTACCAAAAAGCCAAGGGTATACCCGGCTTGATCAGCCTTTAACGTTCCGCGTCCGCCTCGGAACGCGGGGCGTCCGGTGCGTTCGGCGCAATAGCGAGCGCGAGCTGTTCCGCCCCAGGCTCGGCCGTAAACACCACCGTATCGCCCGGATGAAAGGCGCCCTTGACGATTTCTTCGGCTAAGGGGTCTTCGACGTACCGCTGAATCGCGCGCTGCAGGGGACGGGCGCCAAACTTCGGGTCAAAACCCTTCTCGGCCAGAAAAGCAACCGCCGACTCCTCAATCTGCACATGGTACTCCAGCGACGTCATGCGCTTGAGCAGGCTTTGGAGCTCGATGTGTACAATTTTGGCGATGTCGTCTTTTTCCAAGGGCTGAAACACGATTACGTCGTCGATTCGGTTGAGAAACTCCGGCGCAAACGCCTTCTTCAGCGCGGATTCAATCACCCCTTTGGCCAATTCCTCGGTGTTGTCTTGGCGCGTTCGCGTTCCGAAACCCACCCCGGTGCCGAAGTCCTTCAATTGGCGCGAACCAATGTTGGACGTCATGATGATGAGGGCGTTTTTAAAGTCCACTTTACGGCCCAAGCTGTCGGTCATGTGGCCGTCATCAAGGGCCTGCAGGAGCAAGTTGAACACGTCGGGGTGGGCTTTTTCAATTTCATCGAGCAGCACCACCGAGTAGGGCTTTCGGCGCACCTTTTCGGTTAACTGTCCGCCTTCTTCGTAGCCCACGTACCCCGGAGGCGCGCCAACCAGACGGGTGATTGCAAATTTTTCCATGTACTCCGACATATCGATGCGAATCAGTGCATCGGCCGAGTCAAACAGCTGGATGGCGATTTCCTTGGCGAGCTGCGTTTTTCCAACGCCCGTTGGGCCTAGAAAAATAAAGGAACCCACGGGTTTGTTGGGATCTTTGAGGCCCGCACGGTTGCGCTGAATGGCGCGAACCACCTTGCGCACGGCCTCGTCCTGACCGATGATTTTGGCCTTAATGTCTTCCTCCATTGCGGCTAGCTTAGCTAGCTCATCTTTAGACACTTTGCGCACCGGGATTCCCGTCATCATGGCCACCACTTCGGCAATGTCGTCTTCGGTTACCGGAGTTCGGTTTTTCCGTACCTCTTCGTCCCATTCTGCCTGAACAAGGGCCAACTTGCCCTCGAGCTGCTTTTCGTCGTCCCGAAGCTTGGCCGCCTCCTCATAGCGCTGCTTCTTCACGACGTCCATTTTTTGCTGGCGGACGGCCTCCAGCTGCTCCTCCAGTTCGCGAACGCCCTGGGGCACCGAGATGGACCCAAGGTGCACGCGGCTTCCGGCCTCATCTAATGCGTCAATCGCCTTGTCGGGAAGGAATCGATCCGGTACGTAGCGCACCGTCAACGAAACGCAGGCCGCAAGCGCCTCTTCGGTGTAGGTCACGTTGTGGTGCTCTTCGTATTTGGGCTTGAGGTTTTGAAGGATTTGAAGGGTCTCCTCGGGACTCGGTGGATCGATGGTGACCTTTTGAAAGCGGCGTTCCAAGGCCCCGTCCTTCTCAATGTACTGGCGGTATTCATCGAGCGTGGTGGCTCCGATGCACTGAATTTCTCCCCGCGCTAGAGCCGGCTTGAACATGTTGCTGGCGTCCAAAGAGCCCGTGGCGCCCCCGGCGCCTACAATGGTGTGGATTTCATCAATAAAAAGGATGATGTCGTCGTTCTTTTCGAGTTCATTCATCAGGGCCTTCATGCGCTCTTCGAACTGACCGCGGTACTTCGTGCCGGCTACGAGGCTGGCTAAATCGAGGGTCACCACGCGCTTGCCAAACAGCACCCGACTCACTTGCTTCTGAACAATCTTCAACGCCAATCCTTCGGCAATTGCCGATTTTCCCACGCCCGGTTCGCCGATGAGTAGGGGGTTGTTCTTTTTGCGCCGGCTCAAGACCTGACTGACGCGTTCGATTTCTTTGGCACGACCCACGACGGGATCCAGCTTATCCTCTTCGGCGAGCTTGGTTAAGTCGCGTCCAAAATTGTCCAAAACAGGGGTTTTGCTCTTGCTTTCACCGGATTTTGTTGGGCGCGAAGATCCGCCGCGAACGGGTTCGTCTTCGTCGTCATCACCGCTTAAAGCCGCCGACGGGCTGCTGCCGCGCTCCGGCTTTCGCTCTTCCATGAAGCGATTCTGGTATTCGTTTTTGAGGGTTTCGTAGTCGATGCCAAAATTCCGAAGTACCGTGGCGACCGGATCGTTATCGTTGCGCAAAATGCACAGCAGGAGGTGGGCGGTGCGAATCACCGGACTCCCGTAAAGCTTGGCTTCCAAGAAGGTGGTCTTTAGGGCCTTTTCGGCTTGGCGTGTCAGCGGAATGTTCTTTCGGCTCAACGCAGGGTTTTCCACGGCCTGATGCAGCGATTCAATTTTTTGGCGCACCTCGAGCAAGTCCACGCCCAATGCTTGAAGTAATTCAATCGCCGAACCCGCACCTTCGCGAACGAGCCCCAGCACCAAATGTTCGGTGCCAATGCTGTCGTGACCGAGGCGCAGCGCTTCTTCTTTGCTGTAGCCAATTACGTCCTTGACCCGCGGTGAGAAATTTTCATCCATACCGCCAAAGTAACCAATGCCGTGCCAAGTATGGGTGCGTGCCGAGTTGGCTTATTTATAAACAACATATTGTGCATAAAACCCTAGAAAATCCGCGCCCTTGCTGCGGTTCAAGCGCACCGTGCCGCGTATTTTTGAAGGATATCCTAGCGAACTGACATTATGGCCGAAGGCGAACGCATTATACCGATAAATATTGAGGAGGAAATGAAAACCTCCTACATCGACTACTCCATGTCGGTGATTGTTTCGCGCGCACTTCCGGATGTGCGCGATGGACTCAAGCCGGTTCACCGCAGGGTCCTTTTTGGCATGAACGAAATGGGCAACCATTCGTATAAGGCCTACAAAAAGTCCGCACTCGTGGTCGGTGAGGTAATGGGTAAGTACCACCCACACGGCGACTCCGCCATTTACGACACCATTGTGCGCATGGCCCAGGAGTGGAGCCTCCGCTACATGCTCGTCGACGGACAGGGAAACTTTGGATCGATGGACGGCGATGCCCCGGCAGCTATGCGCTACACCGAGGTGCGGATGCGGAAGATCACCGAAGAGCTCGTGCGCGACATCGATAAGGACACCGTCGATTTTAAGCTGAACTACGACGATTCACGCGAGGAACCCACGGTGCTTCCGACGCGCATTCCGGCCCTTTTGGTCAATGGCGCTTCGGGCATTGCGGTCGGTATGGCTACCAACATGCCGCCCCACAACCTGACGGAGTCGATCAACGCCACAATCGCGTACATCGAAAACAACGACGTGGAGGTGCTTGATTTGATGAAGCACATTACCGCACCTGATTTCCCGACGGGCGGAACAATCTACGGCTACGACGGGGTGCGCGAAGCGTTTGAAACCGGCCGTGGCCGAATCGTACTGCGCGCCAAGGCCCACATCGAAGAGGTGAATGGCCGCGACTGCATCATTGTCACGGAAATCCCGTATCAGGTCAATAAAGCCGACATGATCAAGAAGACGGCAGACTTGGTCGACGAGAAAAAACTCGATGGAATTGCCGACATCCGCGACGAGTCGGACCGAAACGGAATGCGCATCGTGTACGTGTGCAAGCGCGAAGCCGTACCCAATGTGGTGCTTAACAAGCTTTACAAGTACACTCAGCTGCAGTCGAGCTTCAGCGTAAACAACATTGCCCTGGTGAACGGCCGACCGATGCTGCTGAACCTCAAGGACATGATCAAGTACTTCGTCGAGCACCGCCATGAGGTCGTGGTGCGCCGATCTAAGTATGAATTATCGGAGGCCCAAAAGCGCGCACACGTTCTCGAAGGCCTCTTGATTGCCATTGACAACCTTGATGCGGTCATCAAGCTGATCCGTGCGTCGGAGACGGTTGAACTCGCCAAGGATGGTTTGATGAGCAGCTTTGGCTTGAGCGAAATTCAGTCAAAGGCCATTCTCGACCTGCGTTTGCAGAAGCTTACCGGCTTGGAGCGCGATAAGATTAAGGCCGAGTACAACGAGCTCATGGAGCAAATCGCCTACCTGCAGCGAATTCTCAACGAGGTGGACCTGCGCATGCAGATCATCAAAGACGAGCTTATTGAGGTCCGCGACAAGTTCGGCGACGAGCGCCGGACCGAAATCGACTTTTCGGGTGGCGACATGCGCATGGAGGACATGATTGCCGACGAAGAGGTGGTCATTACCATTTCGCACATGGGCTACGTGAAGCGTACCGCCTTGACGGAATACAAAACCCAGAGTAGGGGCGGAGTGGGGTCGCGGGGCGCAACCACCCGCGACGAAGACTTCATCGAGCATGTGTTTGTCGCGACCAACCACAATTACCTGCTGTTTTTCACCGAACAGGGTCGCTGCTTCTGGCTGCGCGTCTATGAGATTCCCGAGGGGAACCGCACGAGCAAGGGCAAGGCCATTGTCAACTTGATCAATTTGCCGAGCGACGATAAAGTGCGTGCCTTCATTAACACGAAGGACCTGAAGGACGAGGAGTACGTGAACAGCCACTACGTCGTGCTTTGTACGGTTAAGGGCATCATCAAGAAGACCACCCTGGAGGCGTATAGCCGCCCGCGTGCCAACGGAATTCATGCCATCGGCGTTCGCGACGGAGACACCCTGCTCGAGGCTCGTTTGACCAACGGAGGCAATGAAATCATTATGGCCGTCCGCAGCGGAAAGGCCATTCGCTTCCCCGAGGCAAAAGTTCGCCCCATGGGCCGGGGTGCATCGGGCGTGCGCGCCATGGCCTTGGATACGGAGAACGACGAAGTGGTGGGTATGGTCTGCGCCGCGAGCGAGCAGGATTCCATCTTGGTCGTGAGCGAAAACGGCTACGGTAAACGCACCCTGGTCGAAGACTACCGCATTACCAACCGGGGCGGAAAAGGGGTTAAAACCTTAAACGTCACCGACAAAACCGGCGATGTCATTGCCATTAAGGACATTACGGACGAGGACGACTTGATGATTACCACCAAGCGCGGCATCATGATTCGCATGGCCGCTGCCGATCTGCGGGTTATGGGTCGTGCCACGCAAGGGGTGCGCTTGATCAACCTCAAGTCGGGCGAGTTGATTGCTTCGGTAGCCAAGGTTCCTGCCTCGGAACTGGAAGAAGGGGCGGAGGGCATCGAAGGCGTTGCGTCGGACGAGGGTGGCGCGGATTCGGCCGAATAAGCCGCGTTAACTTTTCGTTGATTTTGAGGGCCCCGCAGCGCGGGGCCTTTATCTTTGCATCAAATACGTAGTTATGAAAAAGGTTCTCTTTGCCGCTTTTGCCGGTGCTGCGCTCCTGGCGCAGGCCCAAGACGGCCCCACGATTTCAAGTGCTAAAATTGCCTTGAACGCCGGCGACCTCGCGGAAGCCAAAAAGTACATTGACGAAGCGAAAAAAGGGATTGAGGCCATCGCTCCCGAGGCGCGCAATCCGAAACTCATGCCGAAGTACTTCCTGTACCGAGGGGATGTGTACTACGCCTTGTTCAACGATCCGTCGAGCAAGAACCTTGAGACGCTGAATGAAGCGGTTGCCGCCTACAGCGACCTTCTGGACTACGAAACCAAGCTCGGCAAGGTGAAATTGGGTACGGCATCGCAGGAGAAGCTTCCCTTGCTTGCTCAAGCCTACGTTCAGCTGGCGGAAGATTTCAACTTCAATCAAAACGATAAAAAATCAGCCGTTTCGGCCTACGAACGCGCCGTAGAAACGCGTTCTAAAGTTGGCCAGCTCGACACAACCAACATGTCGTACGTGGCCTACTTGTCGGCCGAATTGGGCGATAAGCCCAAGGCGGAAGCCATGTTCAAAAAACTGATCGAGCTGGAATACAAGGGAATCCAGTGGACGGCACTGCTGGCAGAAGACGGAAAACGCTACCCGTTCCCGGACAAGGCCACGCTGGATATGTACATCAAGACCGAAAAGGCCAGCGATCCGCAGCGTTCCGAGAGCATTTTGGTGGATTTTTACGTTCGCTTGCTGTTTATGTACATCGAGGAGAAGCGCACGGCGGATTTTGACGCCTTGATTAAGGTGGCTCGGGCCAAATTCCCCGCAAACGACGATTTGCTGAAGTTGGAGCTTCAGGCCTACCTGGATCGCGAAGATTTTGCGGGAGCCGTCGCGAAGTTGGACGAGGCGCTGACGAAGGAGCCGAACAATCCGCTGTACTTGTACAATGCCGGATTCCTTTACCACCAAAAGCTTAAAAACACCGCCAAGGGAATCGAGTACTACCAGAAGGCCATTGCGGCCGACGAGAAGTACGTCGATGCGATTTACATGCTTGGACTGGTGTACATTGACGAAAGCAACAAGTTCGTAGAGCAAATCAATGCGCTTCCGCGCAACGCGACCCAAAAGCAGTTTGATGAGCTGGATAAGAAGAAGAACGCCGAGCTTCAGAAGGCCTTGTCGTACTTTGAGCGTTCGTACAAGGTTAATCCCAAAGACTTGAGCACGCTGGAAGCATTGCGTGAGGTGTACTACAAGTTGAGCAAGTACGAAGACGTTAAGCGGGTGGCCGCCGAGATTGCCGCACTTCAGTAAACGCATTCTAAGGAAGTAGAAGCGCCCGCGTTTGCGGGCGTTTTTTTTTGCGGAGAAGGCGTGGGCTTATTGGGTTGTTTCCACTTTGTAATTAACATAATATATATTATAGGATAAATTATTCCCCAGAAAAATAGCGTCCGGTTGTACCCGGATTCCTTGGGGTGTTCCGGGTGGTTTTTTGGGGATTGGCCTTCTGCCGTCCGGGAATATCCGGATTTCAGAAAATTTAGGCGCCGCGGAGCAGCGACTTGATTGGATTGCGGCCCACGGTCATTCCGCGGCCCGACTTCGTGGCTACGGGCATCAAGTGCGCAGGCGTCTCGTCGAAGCGCGGATCAAGCTTGGGCACGCAACGCTCCAGGTGCTGTACATCGAGGCTGGCGTAGCCGTAGTCCACGGAGATTCGGCCGCGCATTAGGTAGATTCCCCGGCGGCGGATGGCGTGGCGCGCCACGGCGGGCGGAAAAAGTACCACGTCAAATACGACGCCTCGCCGGTCTTCGAAGGTTCCGATTTGCATCCAGTCTCCGCGAACGGTCTTGGTGTTTTTAAGGCTCACGAGGTAGCCAAGTAGTTCGATTGCGGCCCCGTGGTGCAACGGCCAGTCTTCGGGGGGGCATCCTGCCTGAATTTCAGGGATTTCAAACAGCGTAAAGGGGTCGCAAAGCGGAAATCCAAAGAGTTCAATTTGCTCGTAGGAGCGCTCTAAGTCGCTGGTTTTGAGCTCGGGGATGGCTGCGTATGCGGGCTTGAGCGGCATTGCGGAGTCGAAAAGACTGGGGCCGGGCGCCGGCGGCGGGCGGTGGCCCAGGCGCCGGTGGGCCGCCCAGAGAAGCGTGCGCGCGGGGCGGCCCGTGAAGCGGAAGGCTTCGGCCCGGACCAGAAGAAGCAGGGAGTCGAGTGCCACCGGGGCCCCGGGTTGGTGAAGGCGGTCAATAAAATCGTCAAGATCAGCGAAGGGGCCTCCCTCCTGCCGGGCGCGGTCGATTCGTCGTCCGAATTCCGCGTCAAAACTGCGGATTCGGTCGGTTCCGAGGATTACTCGGAATCCTGAATGAAGCACGGTGAAGGTTCGCCCCTCGTTGACGCAGGGCGGTTCGATGCGCGCTCCGTGCCTGCGGGCTTCGTTGAGGTAGTGCTCCGCCCGGTAGTAGCCGCCGCCGTTGTTGACGTTGGCAACCATGAAGGGCACCGGAAAGTAGGCCTTTAGGTAGAGGCTTTGAAAGCTTTCTACAGCATAGGATGCGGAGTGGCCCTTGGCGAAGGCGTACCCGGCAAAGCTTTCGATTTGGCGCCACACTTCGCGAGCGGCTTCGGAGGAGTGTCCGCGTTGGGCGCAGTTGGCGAAAAACTGACGCTCAACTTCCTGGAATTCCGTTCGGGAACGGAATTTTCCGGACATTCCGCGCCGAAGAACGTCGGCCTCGGCCAGGGTGAGTCCAGCGTATTCGTGGGCCACGCGAATCACGTCTTCTTGGTATACCATGACTCCGTAGGTATCGGGAAGAATCCGCAGTAGGTCCGGATTAGCCTGGGCCCGGAGCTCCGGATTGCGGTGGCGATCGATGTAGGCCTTCATCATTCCCGACGACGATACGCCGGGGCGGATTACGGAGCTTGCCGCGACCAGCTCAAGGTAGTTCGAGGTTTGAAGCTTGGTCATCAGCATGCGCATTGCCGGGGATTCGACGTAAAAGCAACCCATGGCGCCGCCGTTGCGCAGAAGTTCGAGGCAATGCGGATCCTGCTTGAATCGCTGGCTGTCGTGAATGTCTGCAGTTGGAATTCCCGCTTGCTGCAGCGTGGCGAGTGTTTCGGAGATTTTACTGAGTCCGCGTTGGCCTAAAATGTCAAACTTGTGCAGTCCCACGTCTTCGGCAACGTGCATGTCCAGGTCCACGGTTGCAAAGCCCTTGGGCGGGATAAAGGTCGTGGACCAGGTAGTCAACGGGGCGTTGGCAATAAGTATTCCGCTGGAATGCAGCGTCATGCGGTTGGGCAGCCCGTGCAGGAAGCGGCCGTAGCGAAGAATGGCCCGGGCGGTTTCGTCACGGTCCCTGAGTTTTCCGTCGGCCAACTCGTCGATGTCGGACTTGGGTAGCCCCCAAACCTTGCCCAGTTCGCGAACGACCGCGCGGTGCTGGAAGGTGCTAACGGCTCCGAGCAAGGCGGTGTGCGGAAACCGAGTGAAAATGTACTCGGTTAGCCTTGGGCGGTCTCGCCACGAAAAATCAATGTCGAAGTCCGGCGGCGCGCTGCGGTAAAGGTTGATGAATCGCTCGAAGTAAAGGTCTAATTCAATAGGGTCAACATTCGTAATTTTAAGTAGATAGGCAACTATTGAATTTGCTCCACTCCCCCGTCCAACGTAAAAGAAATGCTGCTTTTGGGCGTAGCGAACGATGTCCCAATTCAGCAGGAAGTAGGCGACAAAGTCCTTTTGCTGAATCAGTTCCAGTTCCTTTTCAAGCCGGGCCTTCAGCACGGGGTCGTTGGCCCTGCCCGGGTAGCGCTCGTGCAGCGCATCGTCGCACAGCATGCGCAGCAACGCTCGGTCTTTGCTGCGGCGCCCGGTGTACGTAGACTGGTTTTGGTTGCCCGTTCCGCGCCACAGATCAAGGCTCCACTCGGGTAGCTCTGCGAGAAATCCTTCGGTTTGCCGCCAAATCCAGGGTTCAAACCGTTGCTGGGTACGTTCGACCGACTCCCACCACGGGTCCCGCTCCTCGAGCACCGAACCTTCTGGAAGGGTGGCCAATGTTCTGTTTTGACCAATGGCACGCAGTACGCGGTGAAGTTCCGGGTCTTCTGGACGCGCAAAAACACAGGTCTTCCAGGCCAAGGCTCGGTTGGGTTGCGGGTGCCGCTGGGCGCGAAGCTGCTCATGGTCGCTCACGCCAAGCCATTCGCGCGGTCCGAGCAGGCGCTTCGGTGCGCGCTGAATGGGGAAAACAACATCTACGTCCGCATGCAGGGGGCCGGCCATCCAATCAGAAGCATCCCCTACCCGATTTAGTGCGCGCATCTCGCTAATCCAGTGCATTATAAAGCGATAGGCATCCAGCGACCGAGGCAGCAGCAACAGGGTTCGCAGACCACCCAATCGCCAATCCACCCCGGGCTGCAGGGGGATTTCCGCTTGGCGCAGCATGCTGAGCCATCCGCCCGATCCGTTGACTTCAGCCGCAATAAGACGCGTGCCTGCGCCCCACTGTGCTGCGAAACGAAGCACTTGTTCGGGAGCATGCAGTCCGAAATGCATGCTCATGGCGGTGTGGGTAATGCGCACGGCCGATCACCTAACGAGATTTAGCTCCCTGAAGCTCAATGTCGTCGGTAAGGCGCAGTTCCTCTTCTGGAAAAATTCGCTCACCTATGGGGTTGAGCAGCTCCAATCCCTGTGCGGACGGGCGCTTAATCGCCGGGCTAATGGGGTAGGCATTCATTTTCCGGGCCGGCCAGGGCGCAAGCAAATCCGTAATATCGGCCAGTTCGGTGTCGGGCGAAAGCCACGCAGCCTCAGCTTCCCTCGGGAGAATAACCGGGGAACGCGGATGTCGGATGCGCTGAAGTACTTCGTTGGCCGTCGTGGTGATTACGGCAAATGAAAAGAGTTCGTTTTGGGTCGTTGGGTCGAGCCATGAATCCCAAATCCCAGCCATGGCAAATGGGCGCTCCCTTCCCGTGAGGTACACCAGGTAGGGCTCGCTTAGCTTTCGATCGAACGGGCCTTCAATAAATGCATCCGCCAAGACCAGGCAGCGCTGACTCCGAATTGCCTTTCGGAAACTGGGCTTTTGAATAATGCCCTTCGCTCCACGGTACCCGGGATCGTTGTCGGGATTGTGGTCGCCCTCCGACCGCGCGTTGAGGAACAGCATTTGGGCCGTTCCCCACGCGGGGCGAAAACCAAACTGATAAAATTGAATTTCCTTCGGGGCGTTCGACGTAACTACCGGCGCCCGAGTACCTGGAGCCACATTCGCGTTGGGGCGCCACAATTCAGGCTGTGCCGCTGCCGCCTCGAAGCGCTTTTCGAGCACCTCAAGCTTAGAAACCTGAACATAGCGTCCGCACATTTTTTATTAAATTAAAACATTAACTAATTATATTTAAAAAACTGGTTTTCAATATTTTAAAAAAATCAATAGATGAATACTATGGGTCGTTTTACTGCCTTCGATTAGCCAAAAGTGGCGGCGGGTCTCCCGTAAAGGGATTTGCTCGACCAATGGTCTGTGCCGCCATTCCGAACGCGCGAACCACCGAACGATCCCCAAACCGCGTGCGGATTCGATCCATGGCTTCACTCAATCGGTGCCCCCGGTCGTCTACCTCAAAAAGACCAAACTGCTCCCCTCCCCCAACGAGGCCGCTGTAGCGGACGCCGATGAGGCGTATGCGCTGCCTGCGGTCGTGAAGCTGGCGAAACAGCTCTCCCGCCACCTCAAGAAGCACTTCATCCGAAGCCGTGTACGGAATCTGGCGCTGCCGCGAAACGGTCTGAAAGTCCGCGTAGCGAATGCGAACCGCCACATTGCTCGCGAGTCGGTGTCCGCGACGCAGCTGAAACGCCAAGTTTTCTGCCATAGCCAACAGCATCCCGCGAAGTTTAACCTCATCTAGGGTATCCTGCTCAAATGTTCGCTCGGTAGAGATGGACTTTCGCTCGCTGTAGGGCTTTACCGGACGGTCGTCTACTCCCTGAGCCTTGCTCCAAAGGTCCAATCCGGGCGCCCCAAGCACCTGGTAAAGCATCTCGGCGGGCATTTCCTGGAGCGTAGCAATGCGTTGAATCCCCAGCACGCGAAGCGTTTGATAGGTCTTCTCGCCCACCATGGGTATTTTTCGAACAGACAAAGGCGCCATGAAGGGGCGCTCCACCCCTCGAGGTACGTGTCGGTGGTTATTCGGCTTGGCCTCCCCGGTTGCCACCTTGGCCACCGTCTTGCTTGTGGAAAGCCCAAATGAAATAGGGAGTCCCGACTCCCGAATAACCCGATCTCGAAGCTCTTGCGCAAATTGATAGGTTCCAAAAAAGCGATCCATGCCGCTTAAATCCGCATAAAACTCATCTATAGAAGCCTTTTCAAGAACCGGGACCGCCTGGCGCACGATGTCCGTGACCACCTTGGAGTGCTTGGTGTATTCCATCGAGTTGCCCCGGACAACCACCGCTTCAGGGCAGTATTCCCGAGCCATTCGCATGGGCATTCCCGAACGAACACCCAGTTGCCGGGCCTCGTAGCTGCACGCCGCCACTACGCCTCGATCGCTTAGCCCACCAACCAACACGGGGACTCCGTGAAGGCGCCGGTCTGCGAGGCGCTCCACCGAAACAAAAAAGCTGTCGAGGTCCATGTGGAGCACCACCCGATCCATAATGCATCAAGCTACATGCTGATTCAGCGAGCGCCGCAGCGCGTGAACTTCGCTTTGAAGATTCTCCAAGCGCGCAAGAATTACTTGATCCATGCTGGGGCGAGCGTTGAGGTCAAGCTGAATGAATCCCTGTACCTTCCAGACCTCAATTAAATCATCTACGTGAACGGAGTACGGTTCATAAATCGGATTGTCGGAGACTAAATCCACATGCCCCGACGCCTCAATCCTGTTTACGGCGCGCTTAAAGACCACGCCCTGTTCCTGGGTCAAGAACACGTAGCATTCGTTGGTCTTAATGCTCCGCCAATCCTGTACGTAGCTTGAAATCACATAGGACCCAGGCAAAACCGGAAGCATACTGTCTCCCTGGATTTGAAACACCCTGCGCGTTTCTTCGTGAGCAAACTCCGGAAGCGGTAGGGCAAATTGCGGCAATGCCTCAATAAAATCAAGATCTCCATAGCCCCCGAGGTAACCTGCCGCAGCCTTAACGGGAACAACCGTAACCCGCTCGCGTCCCTCCTTGGGGTCCACCGCCACCGTGAGTACCCGAAGGCGCTGCCCCGAAAGCTCTTGGGGAGCGCGGCCATCTCCCGAAACCAGGGCATCAATACTGCAGCCGAAAAGCTGCGCCATGGCCTTTAATGAATCGAGTCGAGGCTCTGCCCTTCCCTCCTCGTAGGATCCAACCTGAGCGCGACTTAAGCCCAATCGATCGGCCAACTGAGCCTGGGTCCAGCCCTTTGCTTTTCGGTATTTTTTAATTTGCTCCGCGAGTGCCATACATTTAAAATTAGTATGCTAATATAGTTAGTAAAATGAATTAGGGCAAATTTTTTTTTAGATCGGCGCCCCAGCCATTGCGTGCCCCGCAATCCACCCCGTAGTCCAGGCTGCCTGGAAGTTGAATCCGCCCGTAAGTGCATCAATATCCAGCACTTCCCCCGCGAAATACAGCCCCGGATGCAGGCGGCTTTCCATGGTTGCAAACGAAACCTCGTTCAGGGCGACGCCGCCCGCCGTCACAAACTCATCCTTATGGGTCGACTTGCCCACAACCGAAAATGCAGACTCCGTGAGCACCTCGGCCCACTTTCGAAGCTGGGGCTTGCTCAGGTCCGACCAGTTTGCGGATTCGGGAATGCGCGCAAACATTCCCAAGTTCCGCCAAAGGCGAAGCGGAATACCAAACAAGGCATTGGAAAGGACGCGTTTGCGCTGATGGGATGCGTCCTTGCGAAGGGCATTCAAGGCGTCCAAAAGCTCATCGGCGGTGTCGAACTGCGGAAGCCAGTTCACAAAAACCGTAAAGCGGTGATCCTGATCCGCCATCCACCGAGCGCCAAAGGCGCTCATCTTCAGTACTGCAGGCCCGCTGAGTCCCCAGTGAGTGATAAGCATCGGCCCCTCCGTCTCTAGGCCGCCAACGGGAACCGTAACGCGAACATTCGAAACCGAAACGCCCGCCAACTCCGCAATGCGCGGATCGCGGATGTTAAAAGTGAACAGCGACGGAACCGGGGGTATAATTCGATGGCCTAGGTCCTCGAGGGAATCCCAAATGCGCTTGCTCGCGCCCGGCGCGAAAAGCACCGCATCCGCCCCAACCTGGTCACCGTTTTCCAGGAAAACCGTCCACGTTCCATCCTGCCCGGGCTCAACCCGTTTTATTCCCGAATGAAGGGAGCAGCGAACGCCAGACGCTTCAGCCATGCCCATGAGGCAATCTACAATGGTCTCCGATTGATCGCTGGTCGGAAAAACTCGGCCATCTTCCTCCACCTTTAGCGCAACGCCGCGGTCTTCGAACCATTCCATGGTATCGCCGCAGGCAAAACGAGTAAAGGGGCCAAGCAATTCCTGCCCGCCCCTTGGGTAAAACTCCACTAAATCGCGCGGATCAAAGCACGCATGGGTAACGTTGCACCGACCTCCTCCCGAAATCCGAACCTTTCCAAGGAATTGCGCGGATTTTTCGAGCAAAACAACCTGTGCTTCTGGATTGGCTTCAGCTGCTGCTACCGCAGCAAAAAAGCCCGCAGCCCCTCCTCCGATTACCACAAAGCGCTTTGCCATAGCGCCAAAGGTAGGTTTAGCTACCAATACTGCGGCAAGTCGGACTTCCGATAGACCTCAATCATCCGATTGGCTTTCTCGAAGTAGTGAATGTCGTAGATTCCGTAGATCATGGTTCCGTCTTCGCGAAGCTCCATTTCGGTAATCGGCTTGGTCGTGAATCCGTACACCAGCAGTTCGTCCTTGGCTATCTCACAAATACCCGCCTCAACCACACCCGAAAGGATTTCGTAGTTGCGTCGGAGGTTTTTATGGGCCGAGCGCGTGAGCCGAGAGTTGGTCACGGCTTGGCTGTTGTGGAAGTCGTTGCGGCAGTGGTCGTCGCAGTACTTCTTGTCGGCGCGACCGAAAACAGGAAGGCCGCAATTCAGGCAGAAACGGGAAGCTTTTCTATTCATGTTTTTATTTATTAGGTTAATTTGTTACTTGCGTAACGGTTCCGAATTTATGTAAACATCTGTATATATTTTGCACCAAAACGAGTAATCAACAAAAAGTTAATAAATTCCCAATCATACGTTTATAACCGACTAATGGGCTTGTTTCGCATCAAGTTTGCTGCGTTCAACTTAATCAACATTTGTATAAATTATGAAAAACAAAATTCAGCTTATTGGTTACTTGGGGCAGGACCCCGAAATCAAGAACTTCGAGAACGAGGTGGTTCGCCTGCGCTGCTCTATTGCCACGCACGACCGAGTTAAGAATGCCGCGGGCACGTACGAAGACCGCACTACCTGGCATCAGCTCGTAATGTTTAACAAGTTGGCGGTTCGGGCCGGAAAACTTCTTAAAAAAGGAGATTTGTGCGCGGTCGAGGGCAGCTTATCCTACACGACCTACACCAACAGCGAGCAGCAAAGCGTCACGAAAACGGAGGTTATCGCGCGGGACTTTACCTACCTGGGAAGTCCGACAGCAAAGGACCGAAGCCCTTCAGAAGCGCTGGCGTAAAGGGCTGAAGAGGTCCAGAAATCCCGAGCATTTAGGCTGAGGTGCGCTTCGGATTCCATAAAAATGCGCTGATAGGCCACCACGCTTCCGGACGTTTCCGGGGAATACCTTGCTATGCCCCACCGGTAGCCAAGCTCGGGCTGGACCTCTTCCACTACCCTCCAAAAACTTTGGCAGGACGGTGATTCCAGAAGCAAATCTATTCCCGTAGACTCATTGGCGTTCAAGGCCTCGTAGCCAGCCGCGTGTTCTTTAAGCGGCTTCCGGGTGTGGTCCAATACCGTAAGTGCCCGTGCAAGGTGACGCGCAATGTTCGTACGGCCGTAATCGCCGAGAGACACACCCGTTTCAACGGTTACCGTCGGAATGCCCAGTTCCTGAGTCCATTCACCAAAGGCTTCCGGATAGTACTGGTCGTCAAACCGCGCGTAACCCCAATCCGGCTCTAAGGTTGCCACCGCCTGGCTAAGCAAGCCCGCCCATTCCTTAGCGCGCTGCGGAACAAATTCTTTACCCTGGATCAACGCCCTCGGTGCCAATACGCTCAAGGTACTCGGGATGGATTGTCCGCGTGGATGAAAAATGCTTCGCTGGTCGTGTAAATTCAGGGCAAGCTCAAACGGCGCACGCTGCAGCACCGATTTGAGGTGATCCGATTCCTCGGGACCGGTTATGCGGGCGCAGCGATTCAGGTCAACCCCATCCACCGTTAGTCGGGTAAACCGATCAATACCGGTCGGATTCACCAGGGGCACCAAGGTCCAATTGTTCCGTGGGGCACCTTGCGCCATAAACGCAAGCAGCGCCTCAAATCCCGTGGGTTCGTTGCCGTGCATGAAGGACCACGCGATTCGATTGGGAGCCCCAACAGCATGCGGGTGTGTGGCAACCCAAAATGGACGAGCGCTCCCGCGATTCAGGTCCTCGAGGGACCAACCGCCGCGTTCAGCTGCCTCGGTAAGCTGCTTGAGGCGAATGCTAAAGTTTTGGTAACGCACGCTGCCAAAAATACGTTAGCTACCGAAGTAACTTACGTCCATGTTATACCGTATTCTGACGCTTGTCTTTTTTGGGCTTGTTCCTCCATTGGCCCACGCTCAAGTGCTGCGATTTGCTATGGGAAGTTGCGCTGAGTTAAACGACCCCGCACGTGAGGCGATTTTCACAAGTATTCAAAAGAAAAATCCCGATTTTTTTCTTTGGCTTGGGGACAACACCTACTACACCTCGGGCGAATGGAACGACAGCACGCGCATGGCCCAAAACTGGAGTCGGCGATTGGCAAGTCCTCCGCTTGCCGAAATGATGAAGTCCGTTCCGCAGCGCGCCATTTGGGACGATCACGATTTTGGCCCGAACGATGCCGATTCCACGTATGCCTTGAAGGAGGTGAGTGCCCGAATTTTTACCTCGGTTTTTGCCCAGACTCCCTTTAGGCTGGCGGAATACGGGGATATCCGGTGGTCCGAACGCAGAGAAAATGCGCTGTTTATTGCCCTTGACGACCGGACGCACCGGGGGCCAGTGGGCACGCACGTACTCGGATCGGATCAATTGAACTGGCTTTCTTCTGAACTGGAGACGCACAAGGATGCGGACGTGGTCTTTGTTGCGGTAGGTTCTCAGGTTCTCAACCTCGCAGAGTCCTTTGAGAACATGATTCGCTACCCGGCAGAGCGACTGGACCTACTGGACCGGTGCGCGCGGTTTCCGGGACGGGTGGTTTTTTTAACTGGTGACCGCCACCACGGCGAAGTCGAGGTGCTTGTCCACCGCGGTACGGAATTCATCGAAGTCTGCTCGTCACCGCTCACATCTAAGGTATTCCCTCCGCGAAGTCCCGAGGTGGAAACCAACACGACCTTGGTCGGTCAACCCATCAACGAGCCGCATTTTACCCTGGTAACCGTTTCAAAGGGGAAACTTATGGTGGAATACTTTTCAACAAATGGTGAATCAATTGTAAACGTTGTATACGAATTGTAACTTTGCGGTATGGAAAGCATACCATCAGAAAATCAACGTTTTAAGGATTGGATGGAGCGAACCCACCGAAGCGCAGGGACGGTAGCTAAAGATTTAGGACTGTCGCGTGCTGTCCTGTCGCACATACTTACTGGACGCAACAGACTAAGTTTGACGGTGGTACAGCATGCTGCGCGCACGTATTCCGATTTTGATTTGGCCTTTGTCGTCTTGGGCGGAACGTCGAAAACCGCGAGCGAATCCGCGTTAACCCGCCCCTCGGATCGCGCAACTTCCAAGCCCGAAAAAGCTATTGGCACTCGCCGCAATCCTGCTCCGGCGCTGAGCTACGATCAGTTGATTTTGGTTCGCGACGGCAAGTTTCAAGTTCTGGTTCCCGAAGCCGCCGAACTTTAATCGGTTGCTTTGGTTAAATGGGCATGTACCGTATTGAGCGAACCCAATCGCTTCCCATTTCGCTCGAGGAAGCCTGGGCCTTTTTTTCGTCCCCCAAGAACCTAGCCGAGATAACCCCCAACGAACTGGGCTTCGTGGTTCACGGTGAGGTTCCCGAAAAGATGTACCCCGGGCTGTTCATTCAGTATACGGTATCTCCCCTGCTGGGCATTCCAATGACCTGGGTGACGGAAATTACCCACATTCGAGAGGGTTCTTATTTTGTCGACGAGCAGCGCGTAGGTCCGTACGCCATTTGGCATCACGAGCATTTTTTCGAGTCCATTCCCGGAGGCGTAAAGATGACCGACGTCGTTCACTACAAAGTTCCATTTGGTATCCTGGGGACGCTGGTTCACCCCTTCATCGTTCGACCCAAACTGGAGCAGATATTCTCCTATCGTTGGAAGGCCAACGAGCGCCTTTTCGGCACCTTTTGATGCACCGCCATGCCCAACCGTACGATTACCGAGAACCCCATTGACGCGGACAAGGTGGCGCAAAACCCCGGCCTGCTCCCCTATGCCCACTCGGTGAGCGCTCCGCCCATTGTGCCCACAAACGAAGGCATGATTCGGCACCAATCGCTCGAGGTGATGGCGCACCAGACCGACCAGCAAATGGATTTGCTGCGCAAGCAAATGGAATTGCTGGCGGAACAAGCCAAGGCGATTCAACGCCGCAGGGAAGTCTCGGAGTGGGTGTACGCTGCGAAAATGAGTTTCAAGCCCGTGATTAACCACGTGTATCACCTGTACCGTCGGCCCGAAGGAGACCACGTTCTTTCCATGCTCAGCCCCGAAGAATGGACCCTTTCGCGTCGGCCCGCGCTTGAATTTGTGCATTCTATCCGCTTGCTCGCGGACCTGACTTGGGATATTGTACGGTGATCCCGCGCAACCACATACTCGTTCGGGAAGCCGAAGGTCAACCCAAAAGGGAACTGTGGTTTTTGCACGGGTACGGAAGTAACGAACAGGATTTGTTTGGCCTGGCCCGACTCCTGCCAAGTTCGTGGTGCGTTCGGTCCCTAAGGGCTCCATTTCCCCTTGCGCAGGGAGGGTATTCTTGGTACGATTTGCATTTTGATGCTCGGGGCGTTCGCCACACCGACCCTGCTCAGGTGCGCGAAAGCTTAGATTGGCTTAAGGAACTGCTAAAATCCAGCGAATGTCGGCCCATTCTTTTTGGCTTTTCGCAGGGCGGAATTATGGCCAACGCATTGGCCATGAGCAGCCCCGACCTTATTTCGGCGTGTGTGGCCGTTGCGAGCTACGCCCCGACCGAATGGTTTACCGAAGGGTTTGAGTGCAAACCCGATCCGGAACTTCCGCATTTAGCGGTTGTCGGAACCGAAGATGGGGTGATTCCCCCTGGACTGGCCTTGCCCAGTTACGAGCGGGCGATAGCCCTGGGTGCTCCCGTAGACGTGCATACCGTACCCATGGGGCACGGCCTTGCCCCGGAAGCATGGCAGCGCATTGCGTCTTGGCTCAACGAATTGGATGCGGCGCGGAATTCCACCTGAACCAACCCCAGCATGCGACGGCGGCCATGAATCCGCTGTAGGCACTATACGCCCAGAGTCCGCGGTCGGCATAAAGCCAAAGTCCGGCAAGGTTCAGCCCTATCCACAACGGCCAGTTCCATCGATCGCCCCGAACCTGCCACCAGGTGGCCAAAAGTCCGCCGGAAAAAAGCACGGAATCCCAAATTGGACGCGGGTTGTCGCTAAACGCCCACATGCCGCCCCCGACGGTCAACGTCAGAATCAGGGCGATGCCCACATCAAGTTTGCGCGTTGGAGGGCCCGACGCGAATCCATTTCCCCAGGAAATCCAGCCCAAAATGGCCAATATTGAATAAACTACCTGCAGGACAGATTCTGCATAAAGTTTCGCGTCAAGCATGACGGCGGACCCCAAGAGGGACCCCAAAAAACCAAGCGACCAAGCCCAGCGCTTGCGAACTGCAAGCCCGATGGCGTAGACTCCATTGAGCAGCGCTGACGCGAGTTCAATCGCCAGCATATCGCGTTGTTAACCGACGTGCTCCGCTACCAAATCGGCCGCTTCCTGGAGCATAATCGCAGAGTAGACCTTGAGGCCGCTGTCCTCGATTAGTTTTTTGGCCTCGGCGGCATTGGTTCCTTGAAGGCGCACAATAATGGGCACGGGAATTTCGCCGATGGATCGGTAGGCATCGACGATACCTTGAGCTACGCGGTCGCAGCGCACAATACCCCCAAAAATGTTCACAAGGATGGCCTTGACATTGGGATCCTCGAGGATGATTCGGAAGGCCGTCTCGACGCGCTGGGCATCGGCAGTACCGCCTACATCGAGAAAGTTAGCTGGGTTACCCCCCGCCATTTTAATGATGTCCATCGTGGCCATGGCCAAGCCCGCCCCGTTCACCATGCAGCCCACGTTGCCGTCGAGTTTCACAAAGTTGAGGCCCACTTCACCGGCGCGAACTTCGGTCGGGTCCTCTTCGCGCTTATCGCGCAACGCAGCCAAATCGGGATGGCGAAACAAGGCGTTGTCGTCCAAAACCACCTTGGCGTCAACCGCCATGATTTTGTCGTCGCTGGTTTTAAGAACGGGATTGATCTCAAAAAGTGAGGCGTCCGCACCCTGGTAGGCCTTGACTAAGCTCTTGACAAAGCCGATCATCTCCTTCATGGCGGTGCCGCTCAGACCCAGATTGAAGGCGATGCGGCGAGCCTGGAAGTCTTGAAACCCAATGGCCGGATCAATGTGCTCGGTAAAAATGCGTTCCGGGTGGTTTTCGGCAACCTCTTCGATGTCCATACCTCCGTCGGGGCTGTACATAATCATTGGGCAGCCCGCGGCGCGGTCGAGCAGAACCGACATGTAAAACTCGGCGGTGGGCGATTCGCCCGGGTAGTACACGTCTTCGGCGATCAATACTTGGTGAACCTTCTTTCCCTCGGCCGAAGTTTGGGGGGTAACGAGCATCATTCCAATGATTTGCGACGCGCGCTCGCGAACTTCATCTAGGTTTTTAGCCAGCTTCACACCGCCACCTTTACCGCGTCCGCCCGCATGCACCTGTGCCTTCACGACGTGCCAGCCGGTTCCGGTCTCTTGGGTGAGTTTTTGTGCGGCGGCCACGGCCTCGTCGGGGGTTGATGCGACAATTCCGCGCTGAATGCGCACTCCGTATCCGGCTAAAATTTCTTTGCCTTGGTATTCGTGAAGGTTCATTTGAAGGGCTTTCTTTGGTTGAGAAGAACGGACGCAAAAGTACGCTGCACGGCGGGCATTTCAGCCTATTTTTGAGGCATGGAGCACTTAATTCACGCCGAAAATCTAAGCAAGAGCTACGGTGCGCTTCGCGTGCTCCAAGGTATTGATTTTGAACTAGCTCCCTCAGAATTTGTGGCCATAACCGGCGCAAGTGGCTCGGGTAAGTCGACGCTTTTGCACCTGTTGGCAGGCCTAGATCAGCCGGACTCCGGGGCGCTTTACTTCAAAAACACGCCCTACCCCACTTCGGGCCGTGAGTTGGACCGATTTCGAAATCAGGAACTTGGTCTGATTTTTCAGTATCATCATTTAATGCCGGAGCTGACCGCCTTAGAGAACATTCTTCTGCCCGCTTCGATTGCGGGCCGTTCGGGACCTTCAACAGAGGCTTGGGCTCGGGAATTGGCCGACCGCTTGGACGTGGCGAACCGTTTGGACCACCGCCCAGATGAGCTCAGCGGCGGCGAGCAGCAGCGGGTGGCGATAGCCCGTGCGCTGATCAACAAACCACGTGTTCTGTTTGCCGATGAGCCTTCGGGGAACCTCGACCGCGCCCGTTCCGAGGAGCTGTATGCGCTTTTAGCGGATGCCCGTAGCGCATGGAATGTGGCCGTCGTGGTGGTTACGCACTCGGACTGGCTGGCATCCAAAGCCGACCGACGCCTCCATCTGCAGGACGGTAAATGGGCGTAGCCGAACTGCTGTTGGAATGGGCCGACCGCGTAGAACGGCCTGAATTTGTGGCACAAGACCCGCTTTTGCTGCCCCGGAGGTTTGCCGAGGACCCACCAAGTGCTGAAATCGCGGGCTTTATGGCCGCAACCGTCGCCTGGGGCTCGCGAGCCAGCATCATTTCGTCGGCGGAGCGCGCGCTGGCGGGCATGGGCGATCGGCCCGCCGTTTGGCTTGCCGAGGCCGACGAAGACGACCTTGACGCCCTACCCTGGCGGCACCGCACCCTGCTCGCCGAAGATTCAGGGGTTCTCCTGCGCGGACTTCAGCGCGCCGTTCGGCGCCACGGATCGCTGGCTCCCCTTTTTTCGCTTCATCCGGGGGAACCCAATTTTTTCGGAGCCATTGATCGGGCGCGGACCGAACTTTTGGGCAATGCGCTCGCCTCGCGTTCGGCCAAACACATTGCCAGTCCGGCCGCGGGCTCTGCCGCAAAGCGTATGCATCTTTTTTTGCGTTGGATGGTGCGGCCGGCGGGGCGCGGCGTAGATCTTGGAATCTGGAGCCACTTGCCCAAGTCCGCGCTGAGTTGCCCGCTGGACGTGCACACGGGGCGCGTAGCACGAAGTCTTGGACTGCTCAAACGCGGCGCAAACGACGCCGCCGCGGTGGAGGAACTGGACGCCGCGCTTCGAAGCATTGACCCCGAGGATCCAGCGCGGCTTGATTTCGCCTTGTTTGGATTGGGCCTCGAAGCCCCCGAACTTTGGAAGCATGGCTAGCCTCGCTGAACGCATGCGCCCCAAATCGCTGACGGATTACGTCGGCCAAGCGCACATTGTGGGCCCAAAGGGTGCGCTGCGCCCAGCCCTTGAGGCCGGACGATTACCCTCCCTGCTGTTTTGGGGACCTCCGGGTGTTGGCAAGACGAGCTTAGCCCAACTCCTGGCTCAGCATGTGGACCTGCCCTTTTCGACCCTAAGCGCCGTTTCGGCGGGCGTCAAAGACGTTCGCGACGAAATTGCACGCGCCGAAAACGACCGGATGTTTGCGCCCAAGGGCCGGCTGCTGTTCATCGACGAAATCCACCGATTCAATAAGGGCCAGCAGGACGCGCTGCTCGGGGCGGTTGAGCGGGGAAGCCTCACCCTGGTTGGGGCCACCACCGAAAATCCAAGTTTTGAGGTCAACGCGGCCCTTCTGTCGCGGTGCCAGCTTTTCGTACTCAAATCGCTCGAAGAATCGGATTTGCGCATTTTGGGTGAACGGGCCATGGAACTGGATTCGGAACTCCGGGGCTGCGGCATCAACTACGTCGACTGGGACGCACTTACGCCCCTTGGAGCCGGCGACGCCCGAAGGTTTTTGAACTTGCTGGAGTCGCTGTCTTTGGCCGCCAAGCACGACGGAGTAACGGAACTCCAGTCCGCGTGGATTGCCGAGAACGCCCCTCGGGCCGCCGTGCGCTACGATCGGGCTGGCGACATGCACTACGATATGGCTAGTGCCCTGATCAAATCCATTCGGGGCAGCGACCCACAGGCTGCCGTGTACTGGCTTGCACGCATGATTGCCGGAGGCGAAAAGCCCGAATTCATTGCGCGCCGCCTGGTGATTTCAGCGGCCGAAGACATCGGCTTGGCGCACCCCAATGCCTTAACGGTCGCAACCGCCTGCGCTCAAGCCGTGGAGCGGCTGGGCTTTCCCGAGGCGCGAATTCCGTTGTCGGAATGCGCCATCTACTTGGCCTGCAGTCCCAAATCGAATTCCGCCTACCTCGCCATTGACGCGGCGCTTGCCGAAGTAGAGCGGAGCGGCGACCTGCCGGTACCGTTTCACTTGCGAAACGCGCCCACCCGCGTGATGAAGGAACTGGGTTTTGGTGCAGCGTATCAGTATCCCCACGACGCGCCGGGGAATTTTATCGCTCAAGAATACCTCCCCGAAGCGCTGCGCGGTGCCGAATGGTTCAAGCCCGGAACAAGCGCTACCGAGGCCAAACTGGCCGAATTTTTGGCGGCACGCTGGGGCAGTCCTAAAGAATAAGGACTTCGGTGCGCCGGTTGCGGGCTCGGCCGCGGTCGGTTTCGTTTGAATCAATGGGGTTTTTTAAACCAAAACCATTGAATTCAAGTCGATTAGGATCTATTCCTTTATTAATTAGTTCAAGATATACCCCGCGGGCCCGACGCGTCGACAGGTCGAGGTTGTAGGCGGCACTGCCCTGGTTGTCGGTGTGGCCTTCGATGCGCACCCGGACGTTCGGATTTGCAGCTAGCCATGCGGCCAAACTCGCCAATTCAGGCTGCGATTCCGGAAGCAGCACGTCGGAATCCGTAGCGAAGTACAGGTTCTCCAAGCGGGTGCGCTGCCCCGACTTGATGGGCTGCAGCCACAGCGTATCGACGCGCGCATCGGCGCTGCGCTGATCCAAAACCCGCCGTTCGCTCAGCAGCTGGTACCCCGGAGCCTGTATTTGAAATCCGCGCGGACTGCCTTCGGGCAGCGCCACCTGGTAGCTCGGCCCCTTGTGTGCGGCTGGAACCAGTCCGTCGGGGCTCGAAATGGACCACAGGGCAGTGGTCACGGGCTGGCGCGTAACCTGATCCGCAACCCAAACGGTCCACCACAGTATGGGCGTCGGACGGTAGGCGGCGGGAAGCGACAACCGGTACAAATCGACGCGCTCGAGGTGGTCGTCCGCCAGTCCTCCCCGAGCCAAGAAGGCCTCCGCTCCGTCGGGACGAACCACCAGTCCAAAATTGTCGAGGTGGTCATTCAGCGGATAAGCCAAATGCTGGGGTTCGGACCAGGTTGAGTCGGAGCGCCTACGGCTGACATACAGGTCGCTCCCGCCCATGCCCAAACGGCCGTCGCTGGCAAAGTAGAGGGTTTTGCCGTCGGCGTGCAGGAAGGGCGTTGATTCCATGCCCGCGGTGCGGATGGGCGACGGAAGGGGGCGAACATCGGTCCATTGGCCGTTTCGAAGCACCGCACGCCATATATCGGCGTTGCCCTCTCCCTGACGGGATTCCCGCACAAAAAAAAGTTCGCGGCCGTCTGCGCTCAAGCAGGGCTGCGATTCCCATTGCCCTGTGTTAATGGCAGGCCCGGCATTTTGCGCTTCGGACCAAAACCCATCGGGCCGGCGAATGCTGAAGTAAATGTCGCAGGAACCGTATCCGTCGCCCCGATCACAGGCCGCAAAGGCCATGACGCGCTGGTCGCCACGAATGCTGACGGCGCCTTCGTTTCCCTGGGTATTTAGCGAACCCTGCAGCGGTTGGGCGGCGTACCACGCGCCCGAGTTCCGAACGCTGGACATGATCGCTTCATCGCCGGAACGGCTGCGTTGCCGCGCCGTAAAGTAGAGCACCGAATTGTCGCCCGAAATGCTCGGGAAGTAATTCATTTCGCTGCGGTTCACGGAATCGCTCAGTCGGCTAAAATCATAGCGTTCCGGGCGACGCAGCGCCGCTTGGGCAAAGCGGGCCGAAGCGCGAAGCTGTTCCGCTTCCTGGCGCTGGTTCTGGGGCGTTTTGGGCAAGTCCAAGTAGGCCGAAGCGGCGGAATCCGCATCGGGATACCATCCGTTGAGCATGGCCAGCCGCATCCACCGAAACATGGCCTGTCGTGCCGCGCCCGCCGAAGCGCCGCGCGAAAAGGCGGCCCGAGCCCGATCGGGATCCAGTGGCTCAAAGGCGGCGTAGGCTTCGCCCAAACCCACCCATGCTGCGGCGTATTCGGGATTCGATTCCGTAAGTTTTTCGAGGAGTTCGCGGGCTTTATCGGTACGGGGCGGCAGGGCGCGAAGCAGGCGCATGGCCTTTTGAAAGCGGTTGACCTCGCCCTTGGACTGAGCCAAGGAGTCCGCCGCGAAAAGCACGCAGAAAAGCAGAAAAATCAGCCCGCGCATAGGCCGCAAGGTACGCGCCGAAATCCTACCTTTGGCCTTTGGTCCAATGACCCATGTCTGAAACGCAACTAGACCACGTACGCGACGTATTCACCCGCTACCTCCAAGACCGAGGTCAGCGAAAAACACCGGAGCGCTACGCCATTTTAAGCGAAGTCTATGCGCAAGACGGTCACTTTGACGTAGAGACCCTCTACGCCAGCATGAAGGCAAAAAACTACCGGGTGAGCCGAGCTACGCTGTACAACACCATGGAGTTGCTCATCGAGGGCGGCTTGGTGCGCCGCCACCAGTTTGCCACCAACCAAGCGCACTACGAGAAATCCTATTTTAACCGACAGCACGACCACGTGCTGTTGGTCGACAGCGGTGAAGTCAAGGAATTCTGCGACCCCCGAATCCAGCACATTAAAGCAAGTATTGCCGAACTTTTTGGTGTTGAAGTGACAGGCCATCAACTTTATATCTACGCAAAATCAAAATCAACGAATGAAGGGTGCTGACATACTCCTCGGCCTGCAATGGGGCGACGAAGGAAAGGGTAAAATTGTTGACGTATTAACTCGGGACTACGATGTGGTCGCTCGGTTTCAGGGCGGACCCAACGCGGGTCACACCCTGGAGTTCGAGGGAATCAAGCACGTGCTGCACACCATTCCAAGCGGTATTTTTCACGCCAAGGCCATCAATATTGTGGGCAACGGCGTGGTGATTGATCCGGTCATTTTCATGCGCGAGATTGACAAACTGGCGCCGCTGGGGGTTGACTGCGCCAAAAGCCTCCGAATTTCGCGAAAGGCCCACCTGATTTTGCCGACCCATCGCCTGCTCGACGCCGCATCGGAAGCAGCCAAGGGCAAAAATAAAATTGGCTCAACCCTCAAAGGAATCGGACCGACCTACATGGACAAGACGGGGCGAAACGGCCTGCGCATTGGCGACGTCGAGCTTCCCGATTTTGAGGAGCGCTATGAGGCACTGAAAGCCAAGCACCTCCAAATGCTGGACGGAGCGGAACCTGCCTTTGACCTCGCGGCGGCGGAATCCGAGTGGAAGTCGGCCATGGACCGCATGCTTCAGCTCCCGCTGGCCGACACGGACGTGCTTATTCAGGAAGCCTACCGCACGGGCAAGCGCATTTTGGCCGAAGGCGCCCAGGGCACCATGCTCGACGTAGATTTTGGAACCTATCCCTTTGTTACGTCGTCGACGACTACGGCGGCCGGCGCATGTACGGGATTGGGCCTGGCGCCGAACCGCATCGGCGAAGTAATCGGCATTTTTAAGGCGTACTGCACCCGGGTGGGCAGCGGCCCCTTCCCCACGGAGCTCGACAACGACTTGGGTGAAGCCATCCGCCAAAAAGGGCATGAGTTCGGTTCCACAACCGGGCGTCCGCGCCGGACCGGTTGGCTCGATTTGGTCGCCCTGAAGTACGCCGTGGAAGTCAACGGGGTTACCCAGCTTATGATGATGAAGGCCGACGTACTGAGCGGCTTGGAGCACCTTGAAGTGTGTACCGCCTACCGCTACCGTGGAGCGGAAATTTCCCATCTGCCCTACCGACTCGACGCGAGCCTGCTGGAGCCGGTGTACCAAACGCTTGCCGGTTGGCGCGAAGACCTTACTGCCGTGCGAGACCCCAAAGACTTGCCGGCCACGCTGGAGTCCTACGTGCGCTTCATTGAAGCGTTCACCGGGGTTCCCGTAGTGCTAGTGTCGGTTGGCCCCGACCGCGAGCAAACCCTATGGCGCCGCTGAGCCGGTACCTTGTTGCGGCAATCATCCTCTCCGCGTGGGGAGCGGCGGCGCAGTCGCTGCAGCTCAAGCGGGCCGACACCTTTACGGTCGTAACGAGCTACGGCCGCAGCGTTACGAAGCTCCGGGGCAACGTCAAACTTTCCAGCAGCGACGGCGTTTTTGCTTGCGACAGTGCGGACTGGTTCCGCGCAGAAAATCGCTTTTTCGCCTACGGCAACGTGCGGTTTACGGGCCGAAGCGGCACGACGGTCCGCGCCCGAACGCTCGAATACCTCAACGGCGAAAGCTACTTCGCAGGAGGCGTTAGCGTTCGCGATGGCGATCAGACCCTTCAAACGTCCAGTTTGCGCTACGACACCAAAACCCAGCGCGGCATGTTCTCGCAGCGCGCCACCGTTGCAACACCCGACGGAAACCTTACGTGCCGCCGCGGTGATTTTAGCGGCGGCTCCTACCGATTCCTGGGCGACGTGCGCTGGAAGGGGGCCAACGAACGGCTGTACAGCGAAACGGTGGAGTACCGCAGCGCCCAGCGCAGCGCCGACCTACCCCAGGGTGGAAGCTTGGCTACCGAAGGGGATTCGGTGGTCTTTGGCCGCGGGTCCCTGGTGCTCAGCGGCCGAAGGAGCATCAAGTTGGCCGGAGGGGTGCGCGGTTGGGGCGCAACGCGGCGGTTTCAATCGGTGGAATGGTCGCGGTGGCCCGACGAGGACCGCACCACCTGGACGGGTTCAGCCAACCTCTTGGATTGGGAAAAGGACTCCACCGAACTTTGGGCCGACCAGCTTCGCATTACCAAAGACAGCGTGGTTGCCCGCGGAAGCGCCATCGTGCGCATGCCATCTTGGAGCGGCCGAGCCGACCGTTGGCTGGGCCAGAGGAAGGACTCGACCTACGTGCTGGACGGCGGCCCGGTGATCTGGAGCGGCGCCTACCAAATTCTTGCGCAAACGTTTCACCTAAGCCAACAAGGTCCTGGAGACAGCCTTTGGGCCTTCAACGGGGTGCACCTGGGCACGAAAGCCGACAGCACCGGACGCTGCGATCAGATGGCGGCGGAACAGCTGCGCGCGCGCATTCGAAACCGAAAAATGGACCTCATGGACCTGGAAACCAATGCCCAGGCCTTGTTTTACCCCGACGCGAGCATGTCGAGCCAAATGAAGTCCGCCCGGATTCAGCTTACGTTTTTACCCGACGGAGGGCTCGATGAAGTGCGGTTTTTCCCGAGTCCCAACGGCGGTGCCGTGAACGACGCCAAACCGACGTTTTTACCGGGCTATCAGGACCGCTGGGGGGAACGGCCCTCGAGTACCGAAGCAATGTCGGGCCTAAAGTAGTTGGGCCCCTTGAGCACTTTGCCGTCTTCGCGGTAGAGCGGTTGGCCGTCCGGGCCGAGCTTGCTCAGGTTGCTTTGGTGAATTTCGCGAAAGACCTCTTCGATCACGTGCTGCAATCCGTGGGTAATGATGGTGCCGCAAAGAATGTAGAGTTGATCGCCCAAGGCGTCGGCCACTTCCACCAAGTTGCCGGCGTGGGCCGCCTCGAGGTATTCGTCGTTTTCTTCGGCCATCAGGCGGTGGCGCAGGGCAATTAACTCCGCACCGGGCTTGGCTACCGGGTCCGCAGATTGGGGCACGTTGTAGATTCGGTGAAATTCCGAAACCGAGGCTAATGGCTCCTTCATTTGGCTGTATTTTTGGCTCAAATTACGCCATGGATTCTATCGGTACGGGACACTGGATTTTTGCCGGCCTTTTTGCGGTCGCCTTCCTCGCCTTTTTGGTGTGGAGCTACCGTACCGACCGCGGAACCCATGACATCCACTACCGCGGTGCCTACCGCTACCTTTTGGGTATTTTTGTGCTGCTCATGGTGATTTACATATTTAAACGAGTTCTTTAACGCATGCGTTTTACCGCCCTCCTTGCCCTTGTTGGCGCCGCCGCCACCCGGTTTTTGCTGATTCCAAACGGTTCAGCGGTCCTAGCCGCCAATACCCTAAGCGGAACCTGGTTTCGACGACCGTGGATGCAGATGCTGCTTCCCTTGGCCGTGCTCTACGCCTCCGATCTGGTCCTTAACAACACGGTTTACGCCGCCTACCACGAGGGTTTTGCCTGGGGTTTTGCCGATAGCCTCGGAATCTACGCCGCCCACCTGGCCGTTTTAGCCTACGCCCAGCTTGCCAAGCCAAAGGCTGAGGGTTTGGCGTGGATTGGCCACAGCGCGGCCAGCAACCTCATTTTCTTTGCCTTGAGCAACGCCGCCGTTTGGTACGCGGGCAACGGACTCAGCCTGGGCGCGACCTACGTTGCGGCCCTGCCCTTCTTGGGAATTTCCTTCGGAGCCACCACGCTTTGGGGCTACGCCCTGGGCTTTGTGCTGCAGCGCCGCACCGTGCTTGCCTAAGGCAGCAGACGAGCACCTACGAACGCGACCCGGGGCCGAACCTCGGGTCGCGTTGTTTTTAGGCCCATAAATCGCCTTAGGGAATCCGAACCGCAGCGGTCGGAATAAGGCCGGCCGGAACCGTGACCTGCAGCTGTCCTCCCTGACTGTAGCGCCGAACTTCGCCGTTCTGCTGAAAGTCCTTCGCATCCAGCACATAAAGTGCGTTGGACGCCCCATCCGCAAACAGACCGTAGGCCGTGCCCGAAATCCACGCGTAGGCCGGGTAGTCCAAGGCCGTGGGATCCATTCGGAGCACATCGCCGGTGTAGCCATCCTTGATCCAGTACAGCACTTCGCCGTCGGTCGCCAGCTTTGTGGGGCGATCGGCCGGAAACACGGCGTCGTAGGTCGCCGTGACGCTGCGGGTAGCCGGATCGATTTTAACCAAGGATGCCGAACGGTCGGCCCCGCCCCCACTCCAGTCGGTGTAGCCGGAACACAGAACATAAATGCTGCCCCCCAACACGGCGATTGAGCTTGGGTTTACGCCCACCTCCATCGTGGCGACTACGTCGAGCGTAGCGGGATCAAGCACGCTTACCGCCGAATCCATGCCCAGTCCGCCGCTGTGCGTAACCCAAAGTTCGCCGAGGTGCACCATCATGGCCTCGGGCCCCTCGGGCAGGTCCACCGAATCGGTCATCGCCCAGGTGGAACTCGAAAGGCGGTAGACGCGGTTGCGGCCCCAATCGCTGACCGCTAGGTCGCCGCCGGGAAGAACCACAACCTGCCTCGGCGCCGCAAAACCCGTGATCCGAGCTACGGAGTGCAGGCTGGGCAAGTCCAATACTTCCAACGACGCCGCGCCATTCAACACCACGTAGGCGTGGTGGGCGTCAACCGCAAGGCCGGTCCCTAGGTTTCCCAAGCTGCGCCCGTTCGACCGCACAAAGGCATCCGTGGTTACGCTGTCGGTGTCCGACCAGTGCGTTAGCGTGGCGGTTCCGCCCATGAACGCGCCCTCGTTGAGCACGAGAAGTCCGGCGTCAAAATGGTGCTCGGGTTGGTCTGGGTCGCAGGCCATGATTAAAAGGGCCGGCGCAAGCAAAAGGATGCGGTGCTTCATTTTTTGGTTTTTTTGGGGTTGGTCAAGGAGCGACTCCAGGCCACATTGAGGTAGCGGCCCGGCAGAGGAAAGCCGTATTGGAGCAGCAGGGGCGCTCCGGTGGCATTAATCAGCGAAAGCGCCAAGGTCGACTGATCGCCACGCCAGATCGCGGATAGATCGAGTTGGCCTTGGGCCGGGAGCCAGGTGGTGGACTCCAGACTCCACGCGGTGGGCGTCGCTCCGCGAAGCCTTGGGTCCGCGCGAAACTCCCACTTGGCCCAGCGACGGGACACCGAAGCGGCAAGCGACCAGGGGGCCGCGTAGGGCAGTAAAAATCCGGACTCGTTCACGCTGTACACGGCACTCGCCCGGGCAAAGGCCGTCCACGAGCCCCGGTGCCAGCCGCGCTGAATGCTTCCGCCGAACCGACGGAGGGTACCCACATTTCGCGGCGTCCAAAGCGTACCCATGGGCATCCAAACAATGGCATCGTGAAGCCGGCCAGCGTAAAATTCGGCCAGCGCGGTTTCGCGATGCAGTCGGCCCCTCAGCTCCCAGCCCCATTCCGCGCGGAGTTCGGGATTCCCGCCCGGCGTCCAAAACTGATCGTTTAGGGTCGGAAAACGCTGGTGGGCATGCAGCTTCATCGCCCATTGGGTAGGTTGGGCGGCTGCGCTGCCCACCTCGATCAGGGGCAGTAAGCGGCCGCGCTGCGTCCCCTGACTCAATTGACTCAAGCCCCACTGGTAGCGCATACGGTCGCCTACCGAACCGCTTCCGCGAACCGAAGCGTGAACGCGCAGGACCGACGACCGAAGCTTGTTGGGCCCCTCGGCGCCCAGGCGATCAACGTCAAGCGACGTCGCGATGCGCGCACGGCGCAACCGGTAGTCCGAGTTCAGCCGAACGCCCACCGCACTCGCGGAATTGGTATCGTGGATTCCACCAAAAAGCGCATACGCGTAGCGCTGCCGCGTTAAGGTGAGGTACTGCGTGCTTTGCCAATGCCAGCGGCCCGAGGAAAACTGCTGTTTTTGGAATGCGGTAGCCCGCAGGTCCGTCTGCTGAGCCCCGGAACGGCGCGGAACCGTGGTGGCCTCGGGCAGGCCTTGATTCATGGCCACCACATAGGCCGCTCCCTCGGTTTTTAAGGGCGCATTATGGCTACGCCATGCCGCTCGGAACTCGGCCCGGGCAACCTCGGCCCCGATGCGCCAGCTGCGCTCGCCCACATAATCGGTGTAGCGGTAGCGGTTGCGGCCTTGGCTCAGGCTAAGACCCACATCGACCGACGCCCCGGGAATCCAGGCACTTGCTGCGGTATTCCCCAGTGAGGATGCCTCGACGTTCACGGAGGCTGGCTGCGGCCCGCGAAGGCTGAGTCCGTCGGCACTGCGCGCTAAATTCAAGCCGACGCTCGGAAGCAAGCGCAAATCCATTACCCCGAGATCGGCCGCGTGAAGCGCAATGCCCTCCCACTCGATCCACGTGTGGGTGGCGGGCAATCCGTCGAGGAGCACCCACGCACTGCCCCCTGGATTGGTTTGGCGCACGTCCATTCCGGCACGGAGCAGCGGTTCCGTCGCCCAACCCGACGCACCCGACCGAACCAGGGTCGAAACGGGACTTTGGGTAGTCCAACGCCCACCCTGTACGGGGACTTCGGGGAGCGCCACCTGCTTCAAGTTGGCCGTATCTCGATGGGTCTTCAGGGTATCCAGCCCCCCCATCGCGAACGGGACGGCTCGCGCAGCGCACAGAGTAAATCCCATAAAAGCGGCGACCGCAAGGACGCGCGGGGTACGGTGAACCATCTTCAGGGCGCACTCTTCCCGGCACGCTCGGATTATCGTTCGAGGCAGGTCTTCTGGCTCGTTCCCCGACACGCCCCCTTCCCGGTTGCCCAGTGGGTTGTTGCGGCGTGCGGTGGGTGTGGAACATACAGCTGCGGGTACAGCTCCGGCATTCAACCGGATTCCCTTTTCAGCACGCGGACTAGGACCTTCCTAACGCGTGCACCGCGAACGAATCAAAGGTAGTTAAAAAACGCACGGGCCGCGTTGTGTGCAGACTCCAGCGCGAGCGGCTTCACCCCAAACGTCGCAGCATTCGCCGTGGCAAAGGTGAGTAGGGCTTCGGTAGGCAGGTTGCCCACCAAGTGGTTCTGCGCAAAGGGGCATCCGCCCAAACCCAGCAAAGCCGAATCAAAACGACGAATACCGGATTCCCAGGCCGCGTCGAGCAGCCCGTTGGTCAGGGCTTCGGCGGCCGGCATGTGCAGGTGCAGGCCAAGCGACGTGCCCGGTGCGGCATCGCGTACCGTCGTTACGACGGATTTCAGGGTTTCGGGCGTGGCGCTGCCCACGGTGTCGCTGATTGAGATGACATCGGGTGTCCAGCGGGAAGCGATTTGTTCGGTCCACCGCCCCACGGCGTCGAGCGAATGCTCCTCGCCGTAGGGGTTGCCAAACGCCATGGAGAGGTACACGACGAGTTCACGGCCCTCGTTCCGAACCCGATCCAAGGCGGGGGCCCATTCCGCAAGGGATTGCTCGGGACTTCGGTTGGTGTTGCGCAGCTGAAATTGCGTGCTAACCGAGAGCGGAACGCCCACCGCGTCCACTGCGGAGTGGGCCAAAGCCCGTTCCACGCCCGGTCCGTTGGCGGCGATGACGAGAAATTTATTGATTCCTTTGTCGGGAGCAAGGGCATCGAGTACCGCTTGGGAGTCCGCCATTTGGGGGATGGCCTTGGGCGAAACAAAGCTGGCGAGGTCGAGGTAGTCAAAGCCCACCGGGAGTAGGCGCTGCAGGTAGGCAATTTTATCTTCGGTGCGAAACAATGTTGGGTAGCCCTGCATCGCGTCGCGCGGGCATTCGACCCAGGTCAGGCGGTCCATGCGGGCGAAAGTTCGCGGACCATGGCCGGCCCGGCATAAACGAATCCAGAATACACCTGCACCAGATCGGCGCCGGCGTTGCGCTTGTCGATCACGTCCTGAGCGCTTCGCACGCCCCCCACTCCGATCACGGACGCAGCGGTTCCGACGGCTTCGCGCACCCAACCAATAACCTCGGTCGAACGGCGCGTCAGGGGTGCCCCGCTCAAGCCACCGGCACCCATGGCTTCTACGGCAGACTGAGGCGTTTGAAGTCCGGCTCGGCCCACGGTAGTGTTGGTGGCTATGATGCCCTGAAGTCCGCATTCAACGGCCAGCGAAGCCGTGCGCTGCACGTGGTCCCGAGTGGAATCGGGATCGATTTTCACCGCAACGGGCTTGGCGCCCAAGCGTCGGGCCTCCCGAGCCACCGCAGTCAAAAGCTCGCGCATGCTGGCTTCAGACTGAAGGTCGCGCAATCCGGGCGTATTGGGCGACGAAACGTTTACGGCGAGGTAGTCTACGCAGGAATAGATCGCGTTCAGGGCGGCTAAGTAGTCGTCGACGGCGTGCTCGTTGGTCGTGATCTTGTTGCGGCCAATGTTGCCGCCAACAAGCAAATCGCGGTGCTTCGACGCCTTAATGCGGGCAGCGGCAGCTTCCGCACCGCCGTTGTTGAAGCCCATGCGGTTGATGAGCGCGCCGTCTTCCGGCAAGCGGAACATTCGGGGTTTGGGATTTCCGGGTTGAGGACGGGGGGTCACGGTGCCAATCTCTACGTGGCTAAACCCTAAGGCTTCCCATGCCCGCAAGGCCACGGCGTTCTTGTCCATTCCCGCAGCGAGGCCAAGGGGGTGCTTAAAGGTGAGGCCCATGGCCGTCACGGGCGCGCTGGGCACGGCTCCCACCGAGGCGCGCAGCAATCCCGTGGCGAGTCCGCTCCGGGCGGCAAGCTTCATGCCGTTCAGCGCCACGTTGTGGGCGTCTTCGGCAGGCAGTTTAAATAAAAGGGGGCGAATCAGCGAAGAATACATCATGGGCACCTCAAAGGTAGCGACGGGGTTAGATTTGCAGGATGAACCCGGTCATCCAAAACCGCCGTGCGCGCTTTGAATACGTCCTCGAAGAGGAATTCACGGCGGGCATTGTGCTGGCTGGAACCGAAGTCAAGGCCTTGCGGGACGGAAAAGCGAACTTGAGCGATGCCTACGCCTACGTTTCGGAGTCCGGAGAGGTCTGGTTAAAGAACCTCCACATTTCGGAATTCCGGTTCGGAACCTACGCCAACCACGCCCCGCTGCGCGAACGCAAGCTGCTCCTTAAAAAAAACGAGCTCAAAAAGATTCGCAAGGAATTGCAAAACAATGGGATAACCCTGATTCCTTTAAAGCTTTACTTTAGTTCAAAAGGTTGGGCCAAGCTGGACATTGCGTTAGCCCGTGGAAAGAAATTCTACGACAAGCGCGCCAGCATCAAAGAGCGCGACATCGATCGCGATGCGGCGCGGGAATAGAATTAGCGAGCGGTCGCCACGTCCTTAAGCATGGGCACGAATCGAAAGCTCCCCAAGTCTTCGTGATCCCAGGTTCCGTCGCTGCGGCGGCGAACGCGAAGCATGCGCTGTTCCGATTCCACGTCGCCAACGGGCACGACCAAGACGCCACCGGGCGCTAACTGCTCCAGCAGCTCTGACGGCAGTTCCGGTGCTGCAGCGGTAATCAAAATGCCGTCAAAGGGGGCAAATGCGGGTAAACCCTTATATCCATCCCCAAACTTTTGGGTAATCCGGCGCATTCCGAGCTCGCTAAGCAAGCGCTTGCTGAAGTCAAAAAGTGCTTTTTGGCGTTCGATGGTAAACACCTTGTAGCCAAGCTCCTCAAGAACGGCTGCTTGGTAGCCCGAACCGGTACCGATTTCCAAGATCTTGGCTCCCTCCGGAAGACCCAGTGCGCTCGACTGCACGGCGACGGTGTAGGGTTGCGAAATCGTTTGGCCCGCGGCAATAGGAAATGCGACGTCTTGATAGGCGAATTCTTCAAAGGAACTCTCCAAAAAGGCGTGTCGGGGAATTCGCGCCATGGCCGCGAGAACCCGTTCGTTATCAATGCCTTTGCTGCGAAGCAGCGCCACCAGCTGCTGGCGCTGACCTTGATGTCGGGGCAAATCGGGAGTCACAGCCCGAAAGTACAACCGTACCTTTGCCGAGTATGCGAGTAACCCGGCATTTTTTTGGATGGGTGCACGGAGCGGCTCTGGCGCTCGGTGTGCTGGCCGTCGGCTGCGACCGGAACGAAGCCAAGCCCGTGGTGTACCTCGAGATTGACAGCCTGACGCTGCAGCCCGACGCCTCGCGGGGAACCTCCAGCACCCACATTCGTTCCGTGTGGGTCGAATCCGAGGGAACCTACTTCGGGGTGTTTCCCTTGCCCGCACGAATTCCGCTGCCCGTTAGCAATCCGAATGCGCGCGTTCGGCTGTATCCGGGTGTCGAAGTGAACGGAATAAGCAGTTTTCAGGCGCAGTATGAATTTTACCAGCCCTACGAGCGCGAATTGGGCGGAACCTATGGCGCTACGGTCATATGGCCTCCCGCCACCCCCGCGGTACTGGCATACGAACCCTGGGCCAACGTCGTTATCGTAGAGGACTTTGAAGCGGCCGGCATTCAGCTTGCCCCAAGTCCGCGCAGCGATACCGTGTGGACCCGAACCAGTGCAGAACGTTTTCCACCGCCTATGGGCGAAAGCAACAGCTCCAGCGGCATGGTCATCATGCGACCGGGGCAGCAAATTTTTGAGGCCATAACCCAACTCGCCTACGACCTGCCGGGCGGAGGAAAAAACGTGTACCTCGAGTTCAACTACAAATCCACCATGCCGTTCAGCATTGGCGTCATTGCCAACCAGCCCGGCCAGACGACGCAGCAACCCACCGTTACGTTTCGAGATAAAAAAACTTGGTCAAAGGCCTACGTGAACCTGGTGACCGAAGTTTCGGGCTTTCCCAACGCCACGGACTTCAATTTATACCTCGGCGCGGTGCGGACCCGCCCGGATATGGCCGATACACTTTGGGTGGACAACCTCAAATTGGTCTACCGTTGAGCCCGCGAAGCCAACGTTTGCAGCGGATTCAAGCACGCTATGCCGCCGCCTACGTGGCGCTTGACGTGGTCGCTGCCGGCGCGGCCTACACCTGGCTGTACGACTACCGAAAATCGGTTGCCGAACCCGCGCGATTTGGACTTTCGCACGTGGAATGGGATGCGTTTTTTCCTTTAGGTCTGGCGGTTACCGCGATGCTCTGGGTCGCAACCATGGCTTTAGTCGGACTGTACCAGGGTGTGCTGCGCAAGTCGCGCTTAACCGAAATGAGCCGGTTGCTGCAGGCCGGCACTGTGTTTGTTTTGGGGTATTTTCTGCTGTTTTTGCTCGACGACTACGTCAAGAACTACACCCAATACTGGGGCGCCATCCAGCGGTTTGCGGGTGGACTGCTCGGATTAAGTTCCCTGTTCCGCCTGGCCTTGGGCACCCGAATTCGCTGGAGGATTACCCAAAAACACATCCTGTTCCCTACCCTGCTCATTGGCGAACGCTCGCTACTGGAGGGACATCAGGGAAAACTGCACACCCACGCCGCGGCTTCGGGCGAAGTTTTGGCCGGCTGGTTGGCAACCGAGGACCGCAGCGCCGAAGGACCTTGCTGCAACCTGCCCTATCTAGGGCCGTCATCGGAAGTCCTGCATTGGGCGGAACGGCTCAACGTAGAAGACGTGATCATCGCACTGCCCCCCGACCGACATCGGGACCTCACCCCCCTGCTCCTGGATTTGGAGCCGTTGCGCGTGCGCATTTTTATGATTCCCGACACCTACGGCATCCTTTCGGGCATGGTGGGTCTGGACGAGCACGGCGTACCGCTCATGGAATGGCACCACGACCCCATGGACGCGTGGCAGCGCAACAGCAAGCGCATGGTGGACGTGGCGTTTTCGCTCGCCGCCTTGGTCGTTTTGGCGCCGCTTTTTTTCGCCGTTGCGCTCACCGTTGCCCGCACGCGCGGACCCATTTTCTTCACCCAAGAGCGCTTGGGACGGGGCGGCAAGGCGTTCCGCATTGTCAAGTTCCGAACGATGCGCGTCGACGCCGAGGCACAAGGCCCCCAGCTTTCCAGCGAAGACGATCCGCGTATTACGCCCGCAGGCCGCGTGCTGCGCAAGTACCGACTCGATGAACTCCCGCAGTTCTGGAACGTCCTGGTCGGCGACATGAGCATCGTGGGACCCCGCCCGGAACGGGCGCATTTCGCAGCACAGATACTAGAACGCGCACCCCAGTACCGCCACGTGTACAAAGTGCGGCCTGGAATCACCAGCTGGGGAATGGTCCGCTACGGCTACGCCAGCACCGTAGACGAGATGATTCGCCGAATGGAATTCGACTTGCTGTATATTGAAAATATGTCGTGGCGAAACGACCTGAAGGTCCTGCTGTATACGGTTTGGACCGTGATTAAGGGGCGCGGAAAGTAGGCTTCAAGCCGTACTTTTAGGGCCATGAAGCACTGTACGGTACTCGGCGCAGGTACGATGGGCAATGGAATCGCCCACGTGTTCGCCACCAGCGGATGGAACGTCTCGCTGTTCGACATCAGCGCTCCGGCTTTGGAGCGCGCCCTTTCGACCATTTCAAAAAATCTGGAGCGCCAGGTTGCCAAAGGGCTGCTTTCGGCCGAAGAAGCGGCGGCCTCGGTCGCCCGCATCCGCACCTTCACCGAGCTCGCGCCTGCCGTAGCCACTTCGTCGCTCGTGGTCGAGGCCGCTACCGAAAACGTCGACATCAAACTCAAGCTCTTTACCCAACTCGACGAACTCTGTGGGCCTGATGCGATTCTCGCCTCAAATACTTCATCGATCGCCATTGGCCGCATCGCGGCAGCCACCAAGCGCCCCGAAAAGGTGATTGGCATGCACTTCATGAATCCGGTTCCGGTGATGAAGTTGGTTGAAATCATTCGCGGCTACAAAACCTCCGACGAAACCGCCGCTTCGGTCGTGGCGACGAGCCGCGAGCTGGGCAAAATTCCGGTCGAGTGCAACGACTACCCGGGGTTCGTGGCCAACCGAATTCTGATGCCGATGATCAACGAAGCCATTGAAGCCCTTCAAACGGGTGTCGGAAGTGTGGAATCCATTGACTCCATTATGAAGCTGGGAATGGCCCATCCGATGGGCCCCCTTCAGCTGGCTGACTTCATCGGCCTCGACGTCTGCTTGAGCATCCTTAGCGTTCTTCAGGAAGGCCTGGGCCAACCCAAGTACGCCCCCAACCCGCTGCTGGTCGCCATGGTGACCGCGGGCGACCTTGGAGTGAAGTCGGGACGCGGATTCTACGACTACGCCAACGGAACCAAGGACGCGCCGGTTGCGCCTAAATTTAGCTAATTACCTCAATTTACCATGAAAAAGCACCTTTTTTGGGGCGCGCTGGCGGTTTCGCTCAGCCTTTCTGCCCAAGTTGATCTAATCAATAAAATTTCGGAGAACGGAGCCCGCGACAGCAAAAGCTTTGTGTTTACCACCGTGTACGACCTCAAAGCCACTCCGGTTAAGGATCAAGGCCGGTCGGGAACCTGCTGGAGCTACTCGGCCACGGGCTTTTTGGAGTCCGAACTGCTTCGCCTTGGGAAACCGGCCGTCGACCTGTCCGAAATGTACACCGTGCGCAAGGTGTACCAAGACAAAGCCGAGAAGTACGTTCGCCTGCACGGCGCCCTGAATTTCGCCCAAGGCGGCGCATGCCCCGACCTATTCTACGTTCTTGAGCGCTACGGCGCGGTGCCCGAGTCTGCCTACGCCGGACTCAACTACGGAACGGCGGGCAACGACCACGACGAGCTCGAGGCAGCCCTCAAGGGCATTGTGGAGGCCGTGGTGAATAAAAATTCCGGGACCGTAACCACCGCCTGGCACAAGGGCTTTACCGGCTACCTCGACGCCTACTTGGGTGCGGAGCCCACTACCTTTACCTACGAAGGCAAGACCTACACCCCGCGCACCTTTGCCGACAAGTTCGTGGGCATCAACGTGAAGGACTACGTACAATTGACCAGCTTCACCCACCACCCCTTCGGCAGTTGGTTTGCCGTAGAAGTCCCGGACAACTGGACTTGGGGACCGTCGTACAACGTTCCGCTCGACGACATGATGGCTACCGTGGACCACGCACTCGCCAACGGATTCACGGTTGCTTGGGCCACCGACGTGTCCGAAAAAGGATTTTCGCTCACCAACGGCGTGGCGGTATGGCCCGCCAAGGCGTGGAGCGAACTGAGCGCCGAAGAAAAGACGGCGGTGTTTACGGGTCCCCACGAAGAAGCCGTTGTCACCCAAGCTTCGCGCCAAGCTGGGTTTGACAACTACGAAACCCAAGACGACCACGGAATGCAGATCGTGGGCAAGGTCACGGACCAATCCGGAGCCGCCTACTACGTCGTGAAAAACTCCTGGGGTCCGCGCAAGAACGCGTACCGCGATGGCTACATCTATGCCTCCGAGGCCTTTGTGCGCGCCAAAACGATTTCGATCATGCTCCACAAAGACGGTCTGCCCAAGGCCACCAAAAAGGCCGCCGGATTTTAATTGCTCGCCAGCTGGAACGAAGACGCCGAGGATTCCCCTCGGCGTTTTTTGTTGATCGCCCCGAGAAACCCGCTACATCCGCTCAGGGGCCTCGATGCCGAGCAAGCCCAGGGCGCGCTTCAGCGCCTCGGCGGTCACGCGGCAGAGTTCCACCCGAAACGCGACCACGGCCTGGTTCTCGGCATTCAAAATCGGATTAGCCTGGTAAAAGCCGTTGAATGATTTGGCGAGGTCGTAGGCAAACTGCGCCACCACCGAAGGGCTGTAGGACCGGGCAGCTTGCTCGACCGCTTCGGGGAAGCGAACCAGGGTCTGGATCAGTTCTTTGCTGCGCTCGTCGACCACCACGTCGTCCCAAGTCCAAACCGTAGATCGCCCTTCGGCCTTGCGCAAAATGGACTTGATTCGGGCATGGCTGTACTGAATGAAGGGCCCCGTATGGCCGTTGAAGTCAATGGATTCCTCGGGATTAAACACCATGCGCTTGCGCGGATCAACCTTGAGGATGAAGTACTTGAGCGCACCGTGTCCCAGGACCTGGTAGAGTTTCGACTTATCTGCCTCGTTGAGGCCTTCGGTTTTGCCCAATTCCTCACTGAGGGCGCGGGCCGTGGCCTCCATCTCGTCAAGCAAGTCGTCGGCGTCGACCACGGTGCCTTCGCGCGACTTCATTTTTCCGCTGGGCAGGTCCACCATGCCGTAGCTCAAGTGGTACAGCTGGTCGGCCCAGGCATAGCCCAGTTTTTTGAGAATGAGGAACAGCACCTTAAAGTGGTAGTCCTGTTCGTTGCCCACCACGTAGGTCAGGCGATCGATGGAAAAATCCGTAAAACGCTGGATGGCCGTGCCAATGTCTTGGGTCATGTACACCGAGGTGCCGTCGCGGCGCAACACCAACTTTTCGTCCAGCCCGTCTTCGCGCAAATCGATCCAAACGGAACCGTCGTCGCGGCGGTAAAACACGCCCCGAGCAAGTCCTTCTTCAATGTCCTTCTTTCCCAAAACGTAGGTCTCGGACTCGTAGTAGTTGCGGTCAAACCGAACACCCAAGCGCGCGTAGGTCGCGTTGAACCCGTCGTACACCCAAGCGTTCATTTTGGCCCAGAGTGCGCGAACCTCGGGATCGCCCGCTTCCCACTGCCGAAGCATTTCCTGAACGTCCAGCATGCACGGCGCTTGGGCTTTAGCCGCCTCCTCGTCGAGGCCTTGGGACATTAAATCCTTGACTTGGGCGCGCAATTCCTGATCAAAGCGCACGTAAAAATCGCCCACGAGGTGGTCGCCCTTCTTGCCGGCGGCCTCCGGCGTAATTCCGCCCCCGAATTGCTTCCAGGCCCACATGCTCTTGCAGATGTGCACGCCGCGGTCGTTCACAATTTGGACCTGAACCACCTTGCGGCCGCTGGCCTCCAGAATGCGGCTCACGCTGTGGCCCAAGAGGATGTTGCGCACGTGGCCCAGGTGCAGCGGCTTGTTGGTGTTGGGGCTGCTGAATTCGACCATGGCCGAAGGGGCCGAGGCATCGACGGGAAACGTGCCCCAGTCCGATGCGGCGCGCAGCGTGTCAAATTGGGACTGAATCCGTTCGGAACTCAGCACCAAATTCAAAAAGCCTTGGACCGCGTTGTATCGGGCCACCAAGGGCGTGGCGGCGAGAAGCGCTTCGCCAATTTCGTTGGCCGTGTCGGCCGGCGATTTGCGGCTGAGTTTGAGGAAGGGAAACACCACCAACGTGGCGTCGCCCTCAAAATCCTTGCGGGTCTCCTGAAGTTCGACGGGTCCTTCCCATCCGTACAACGTATTCAAGACCGTCGAAACGGCCGATCCTAAGGCGTCAGCCATGTGCATTAAAGATTGGTACGTCGGCTCAGCCGCTCCTGAAGGCGGTAAACCGTATTTTGAAGTAAGCGGAACGCCGTCGTTCCCATCGCGTTTCCGCCCTTGTCGAGGAGCGGATTGATTTCGGTGAATTCCATGCAGCGAACCGGCGGTGCGTCCGCAAACAATTCGAGCAGCTGCTTGGCCTCGGACTCGTCAAAGCCACCGGGCACGGGCGTACCGGTTCCGACCGAAATGCTCGGGTCCATGGAATCCACGTCAAAGGACACGTAGACCATGTCGCAATCCTTGAGTTGTTCGAGCACCTGGGCTACAACGCGCGCAATGCCGAGTTCGCGGACTTTGGCAACCCGGTACACCGCCATGCCGTACTTCTCGATGAGGTAGTCCTCCGGCTGCTCGGTGCTTCGCAAACCAATGAAGGCAATGTCTTCGGGGCGAACGCGCTGCGGATGCCCTTTGAGCTTGGTCCACGAATCCCGCGTGACCGGACTTGGATCGTTGATTTTGCACTCCAGGTTGTCTTCGCCCAGGGCGGTAGCTAAGGGCATTCCGTGCATGTTTCCGGACGGCGACGTGTACGGAGAGTGCATGTCGGCGTGGGCGTCAATCCACACCACACCCAAGCGCGCCAGCGGAAAAGCCTGCTTGATTCCGGCAATGGTCCCTCCCGCGTTGGAATGGTCACCGCTGAGCACGAACGGAAACTGACCGTCGTCGAGGGTTTCGGCTACGACCGCCGAAATGCGGCGGTACATGCGAACGATGCCGCGAATTCGCTTGCCGTACGGCGTTTCGGGATGGCGGTACAGCAGCGCATTGTTGGTCTGCACCTTGCGGGGCTGCAGCGCCCGAAAAAACTTGGGCTGAATGCTGAACGAGGCGCTCCGTATGGCCGCATAGCCTAGGCTGGAACCGCGGGTTCCTGCGCCCAATTCCGACATCGCCGTGATTAACTGCAGCATAGGCCAAAGGTAGGAATTGGCCTACCTTTGGGCGTAGTCCATGGCCCGAACATCTTCAAACTCCCCATCGTCGTGGTTGGCTGACGCGAAGTCGGCCTGGCAAGACGTCACGCAAAGCCCATCGCTCCATTCCGTTTTCGGACTTATCGTGCTGCTAATCGGCATGTTAGGTTTCATAGCGAGCGCCTCAACCCTCACCACTTGGACCGCCGACTACAGCGCCATGGAGCTCGGTTTTAGCCAGGTGCTCAGCCAGCGCGACGTAGTTATTCAGAATCTTTTGGGATCCATCGGGGCCGCCGTGGGCATGGTGGGTACCGTTCGCGGATTCGGCGTGGCCTCACTCCTGCTTTGGTCCGCCGTCATGGCCTTTGGTCTTCGATGGGGATTGGGGCTTCCCATCCGGACCCTTCGGTACGCGCGGCGCAGCATGCTTCGTGCGGTGTTGATTACCAGCGGACTCGCGTTGATTCCCTGGAACGCAGGCGATGCCGTGGTCGGTGATTTCGGACGGGTACTCGCCGACTGGACCACCCACTGGGTGGGATCTTTGGGCGCCGGACTAACATGGTTCGCGCTGGCGACGGTACACACGGTATGGGTGCTTCAGCTGCGCCCTCAAGCGCTCGGTGAGCGGTTGACGGCCCCCAAGGCATCAATGGATCCGATTCCGCAACCGCAAGCTTTGAGCGAGGACGAGCTGGTGGTCGACGAAGCGCCCATCGTGGTTGACCTCATGGAGCCCGCCGTTCCGGCACTTGATGATACCCTACCGCCCTGGGATGAAGCCGACGACGACCTCCTTGAACCGGAATTGCTGCCCACCATGCCGGTCGATGTCGCACTGGACATTGAACCCTTGGCCGCAGATGACGAACCGGAACGGGCATTGGCCGAAGGCGCCGCGGCGGCGAGCACGCTGGCGAGTGCCGGCCCCTATGATCCGCGCCGCGACCTGTCCCGCTACCAGTTTCCTACGCTTCAGCTGCTGAACGACTACGGGCAGTCCGCAGCGAAAGTGGACCAAGAAGAGCTCGAGGCCAACAAAGAGCGCATCGTCGATACGCTGCGGAACTACAAGATCGAGATCGCAAAAATCAAGGCGACCGTGGGTCCAACCGTGACGCTCTACGAAATTGTTCCGGAAGCGGGAATTCGCATCAGCAAAATCAAGTCGCTCGAAGACGACATCGCACTGAGCCTGAGCGCCCTGGGCATTCGCATCATCGCGCCAATTCCCGGCAAGGGCACCATCGGCATCGAAGTGCCCAACCGAAACCCCCAGATGGTCAGCATGCGCTCGGTCCTGGCGTCGGAGAAGTTCCAGAAGTCCGACATGGATTTGCCGCTGGCACTGGGGAAAACCATTTCCAATGAGGTCTTTGTGGTCGATTTGGCCAAAATGCCCCACCTGCTGATGGCCGGCGCCACGGGCCAGGGTAAGTCGGTGGGCCTCAACGCCATCCTCGCCTCGATTCTGTACAAAAAGCATCCCGCCGAAGTCAAGTTTGTCTTAGTGGACCCCAAAAAGGTCGAATTGACGCTGTTTAACACGATCGAGCGCCACTTTTTGGCTAAGCTCCCGGGAACCGATGAGGCCATCATCACCGACACCACCAAGGTGATCCACACACTGAACTCGCTGTGCATTGAAATGGACCAGCGCTACGAGCTGCTGAAATCCGCCTTTGTGCGCAACCTCAAGGAATACAACGCCAAGTTTACCGCCCGAAAACTGAACCCCGAGGAGGGCCACCGCTACCTGCCCTACATTGTGCTGGTGATCGACGAATTCGCCGACCTCATCATGACCGCGGGCAAAGAGGTCGAGACGCCCATTGCGCGCCTTGCGCAGCTGGCCCGTGCCATCGGCATTCACCTGATTGTGGCTACCCAGCGCCCGTCGGTCAACGTGATTACGGGGATCATCAAGGCCAACTTCCCGGCGCGGATCGCGTTTAAGGTGAGCGCCAAAATTGATTCGCGCACCATTCTAGATGCCGGCGGTGCCGAACAGCTCATCGGCAAGGGAGACATGCTGATTTCGAGCGGGAACGACTTGATTCGTTTGCAGTGCGCGTTCTTGGATACGCCCGAAGTAGAGCAAATCTGCGAGTTCATCGGGGGACAGCAGGGCTACCCCGAGGCCTACCAACTGCCCGAATACGAGTCCGAAGAAGGGGGTCTCGGTGGCGGCGGCAACTACAGCGCCGACGAACGCGACAGCATGTTTGAGGAAGCCGCGCGCATCGTGGTCATTCACCAGCAGGGCTCGGCATCGCTTTTGCAGCGCAAGCTCAAGCTCGGATACAACCGCGCAGGCCGACTTATTGACCAATTGGAAGACGCCGGAATCATCGGCCCTTTCGAAGGTTCAAAGGCCCGCCAGGTATTGATCCAAGACGAAATGCAACTCAACGAACGACTTAAAAACCTATGACCGCTCGACTGATAACTCTGGCTGCCCTCGCCTTCGTGGGGTTTGCTGCGTCCGCCCAAACCGAAACACCCCTGGCCTTCCTGCAGCGCGTGAAGAAGCAGGCCCTCGCCTACACGGACCAAAAAATTAGTTTTACGTCCGTTATGGATGCGCCCGGACGAAACGGCCAGCGCGTGCAGCGAAAGACCAGCGGCGAAGTCTGGGTCAAGGGCGAGTCCGCCAAATTGGTACTCCAAGGGCAGACCTTTTTTTTCAAGAGCGGAATCGTTACCACCGTTAGCCCCGAAGACGAGGAAATCGTCGTGCGCAAGCTCGATGGGGACGCCAAGCAGTACACGCCGGCCGTGCTGCTCAGCCAGTACGAAAAGAGTTCGTCCTTTGCTTGGGCCGGAACGCAGACGGTGAGCGGGCGCAGCATCAAGTTCGTCAGCATGGTTCCCAAAAACGACCCGGATGTGGCCAAGGTGACCTTGGGAATCGACGCCAAAACGCTGAAGCTGTACAGCTACACCGAAGAGGGCAAAAGCGGAACAAAGTCCACGATCACGATGGTCGCCTACGAAACCAATAAAGGCCTCACGGCCAACGACGTCGAATTCAAGCGGTCCAACTACCCGGCCAGCTACGAGTACATCGCTCCAAAAACCAAGTAGCGTTTGGGAAGGCTCGACCGGTACTTCATCGGGAACTTCGTCCAGATTTTCGCCAAAACCCTGGCGCTGAGCGTATTTATACTGCTCATGCAGATGGTTTGGAAGTACATGGACGACCTCGCCGGGCGCGGAATTTCGATTTGGCGTATTCTCGAACTCATGGGGTACTGGTCGGTGTCCATTTTGCCCATGGCCGCCCCCATCGCGGTCCTTTTCGCGGGAATCATGATCTACGGGCAATGGGCGGAATCTCGGGAGTACGCGGCCGCAAAGGCTGCAGGCTTCTCGTTTTTGCGGATGCTTCGCCCCGTGCTGTTGGTGCTGGGCGTCATTGGCGTGCTCATGTTTTTTGTCAGCAACAATTTTATTCCGGTGGCCAACTTCAGGGGCGAAAATCTGCTGCTCAATATTGCGCGCCAGAAACCCACGTTTAAGCTCAAACCGGGCGTATTTGTGGGTGGGCTGGACGGATTCAGCGTGAAGGTTGGGCGCAAGGAAGACAACCGCATCTACGACGTTATTTTGTACGATCACCGCGAGCGCGGACGCGGAAACACGGGCGTTTTAACCGCACCGGAGGGCGAAATTCGCTACCCCGACGGCAGCCCCACGATGACGCTGGTGCTGCGCAACGGCCGCAGCTACCTGGATGTCAACGAGTCGGTGCGCGACGAACGCCTCCGCCAAGGCATGCTGGCATCCACCTTTGACAGCATGGTGGTGCGGCTCGACATGTCGTCGTTTTTACTTGGGGACCTTGGTGGCATTCAGCGCAGCAACGAATTCAACATGCTTACCATTTCGCAGCTCGACACGTCCATCGACGTGCTCGAGGCGCAGATTTCAAACCGATTAACCGAAGTCGCTCGCGGGATGCAGCGCAAGCTCGGCGGATGGATGCCCGACAGCATGAGGTCTGCGGAATCTGCCGACACCTCCCTTCGCGCATGGAACCGAATTCAACCCATTCACCGCTACCGCGCTACACAAAACGCCCACTACCTCGCCCAAAGCAACCGCGACTACATGAACCAAATTGCTTCCGAACTCGAGTGGCGAAACCAGCATTTGGCGCGGCACTACCTGGAATGGCATAAAAAATTCAGCGTAGCTGTGGCCTGCGTACTGCTCTTTTTTATCGGAGCTCCGCTTGGGAGCGTCATCCAGCGCGGTGGGTTTGGATGGGCTTTTGTGGCGAGCGTTTTGCTGTTTTTGCTGCACTACGTCCTGACCATGGTTTCCGAAAAACTGGGGCGAACCTGGGTTCTTGAACCCTTTTGGGCCATGTGGGGACCCAACTTGATCTTGGCCCCGGTTGCGGCGGCCATGACCTGGTGGGCCGCGCGCGACGGCCGATTAACCCTTCACCTACCCCGTCGCCTTCGCAGGGTGTCCGTTCCCGTATGAACATTCTGCACCTGTGCAACAAGGTGCCCTTCCCGGGGCGGGACGGAAGCAGCATTGCGATGGAGTCGCTGATTCGCTTGGAGTCGGCCCAAGGCCACCGGGTGCATGTGCTCGCCCTCAATACCGAAAAACACTGGGTGGATGCTCCGGCTTCTCCCTTCCCGAACGTGGCTCTTGAAGCCGTTGCGGTGAAAACGGCTCCGCGCGGGTCCACGGCGTTGGGCAACCTGTTTACCCGAACCAGCTACTACGCCAGTCGGTTTTGGGATGCCCGGGTCGCAGCGCGCATTGGCGTCCTCGCTGGCGAAACCGACCTCGTCGTGATCGACAGCCTGTTTATGGCCGTCTATTTGCCCGTTTTGGGTCGAATTCCGCGCATTCTTCGCGCCCACAACGTGGAACACGCCATTTGGCAGCGCGGACTGTCCGAAGAACCCCTTTGGAGGCGCAGCTATGTTGCCCTTCAGGCCGGGAGGTTGGCCCGTTGGGAGCGTCACGTCGCCCAACACGTTGACCGGATCTGGACCATCAGCGAAGAAGACCGTGCTTGGTTTGCTCGCGAGACCCGCGTTCCAACGACCTGCGTTCCCTGCAGCGCCGACTGCGACGCCGGTCCCTGGACGTACCGCGGAGCGGACTCGCCCCTCGCCTACCACGTCGGTGCCCTTGACTGGAGCCCCAACATTCGCGGAATGAAGTGGTTTTTGGACGACGTTGCGCCCTTAATCCGCCACGCTCGGGTCGACGTATTCAGCCGTCAATGGCCTTTTTCGCCGCCCTCGGAACCGGTTCGCTACCTCGCGGAAGCCGGCACGTCGTTCGACGGGTACGGAATTTTTGCTGCGCCCATTCGAAGCGGAAGCGGAATGCGCATTAAGCTGCTCGAGGCGATGGTCCGCGGCAAAGCCATCGTCACGACGACCTTGGGCGCGGAAGGACTGCGTGCAATCGACGGAACCCACCTGCTGCTGGCCGACGGGGCTGCGGAATTTGCGGCGGCCTTAGACCGCTTGACCCAGGACGCGGACTACCGTATTGCCCTGGGACGGGCGGCGGCGGACCACGCCCGTACCCATTTTTCGGATGCCGCGGTGGGCGGGATCGTTGCGGCCGAACTTGCGAACTTTGCTCCCTGATGGAAGGACTTGCTTGGCTTCTTTGGGGATTGGCCCTCGTTCCGTACCCTGTTTCCGGCCGCGGTACGCCTGCTCGGCCGGCGTAAATCCGCCGAGCGCCCGACGGAAGCCCTGGAACATCCGCCGCGCATCGCGGTGGTGTTTGCTGCCTACAACGAAGCGTCCGTGCTGGAGGCGAAGCTTGATAGCCTGCTCGCTCAAGACTACCCCGCAGCGTTTGAGGTTTGGGTCGGCTCGGACGTGAGCACCGACCGAACGGACGCCATTTTGGCGGAATACGCCGGGCGCGATTCCCGGATTCGGTGGATTCGCATGGCGGAGCGGAGCGGCAAAGCACGGATTATCAACCGACTTGTCGCCGAATCGCAAAGCGACTGGATCGTGGGCACCGACGCCAATATTCTGTTTGCGCCCGATTGCTTGAGCCACCTGATGCGCGAGGCCCAGGCCAACCCCAAAGCCAGTTTGGTCGGCGGTTCGCTTTTCTATCGCGGTCTGTCGGGCAGCAGCGCGGCAAGCATCGCCGACGAAGAGCGCTGGTACATCAATTGGGAAAATTATGCGAAGCGCGTAGAGTACGAGCGCACGGGCTGTGCCATGGGCGTTGAAGGCGGACTGTATGCCCTGCGCCGGGATGCCTTTCGCCCGATACCCGAGGGAACCTTCATGGAAGATTTCTACCTGAGTTTTTCGGCTATGCTCCGAGGGGAACAGGTGGCCTGGTCGCTTCGAGCGCGCGGCAGCGAGGACGTGAGCCACGACCGCGAACGCGAGTTTCGCCGCAAGGTGCGCATCGCCCACGGAAACTGGCAAAATATCGGGCGGTTTGCCGCTTCGTTTCACCGCCTTCGACCCGCCGTGTTGGCCGTGTTTGTTGGACACAAACTGCTTCGGTGGCTCACGCCGCTGCTGGTTCTTGGCGGAATATTGGCGGGACTTGGACCGGGAACGGCATGGTCGCCAGCGGGCCAATGGGCCTGGACCCTATTCGCAGGGCTGAGCGTCTACACCGTGGTGCTGCGCAGCGGACTTGCCGCGCCGCTCGACCGCGTTCCGGGCCTGCGCACCCTGCACCACCTTCTCCTAATGAATTTGGCCTTGGCCCTTGGTTTCGTGCGCTACCTTCGCGGCGGAACCAACGGCATTTGGGAACCCACCCCGCGAACACCATGAAGAATTCCCAGTTTGCTTCGATTGACGAAGCCCTCGACGACCTGCGCGCCGGCAAGATGATTATCGTCGTTGACGACGAAGACCGCGAAAACGAAGGAGATCTGGTCGCCCTTGCCGAAGGTATTACGCCCGAAACCATCAACTTCATGGCCACCCATGCGCGCGGACTCATTTGCGTGCCGCTCATCGATCAGCGCTGCGACGAACTTGACCTTCACGCCATGGTTCACCGCAACACGGATCCGCACGGAACGGCCTTTACCGTCAGTGTGGACCTCGAGGGCGAGGGCGTCACCACGGGCATTTCGGCGCACGACCGGGCCAAAACCATTAACGCACTGGCTCGACCCAACACCAAAGCCGAACAGTTTCGCCGGCCGGGTCATATTTTTCCGCTCCGCGCCCGCCCGGGAGGCGTACTGCGCCGCGCCGGGCACACCGAAGCCGCCATTGATTTAGCACGCCTTGCCGGCAGCCGCCCCGCCGGGGTCATCGTCGAAATCATGAACGACGACGGCAGCATGGCCCGCCTTCCGGACCTCGAGGTCATGGCGTCCAAGCACGGCCTTCGCATCATTAGCATCGAGCAGCTTATTCGCTACCGCATGGAACGCGATCGCTTGGTTCACGAACTCAAATCCTACCGCTTGGACAGCCCTATGGGGCCCTGGCAGGTCAAAATTTACGGCCAAACAACCTCAGACCAGCGGCACGCGAGCTTCAGCTTCGGATCCTGGCACGAGGACGACGAAGTGCTGGTGCGCATGCAGAGCGGCCCCTTTACGTCGAGTCCGTGGGCCAGCTTCGTGGACCCGGGATCGGGCGACGCCCAGCATTTTTCGGCCGCCATGCGCAAAATCGCCGATCAGGGTTTCGGGTGCATTGTGTGCTTGAACCAGCGCGGGCCCGCCGCGGATTGGACCGAGTGGGATCCGACCGCACCACCGACACCGTCCCGCTCCATGGGACACGACCCCTTGGACTACGGTGTTGGCGCTCAAATCTTGCACGGATTGGGCCTTCGCAAGGTGGCCTTGCTTACCCAAAATCCCATGCGTCGAGTGGGCATTGAGGGCTATGGGCTGCACATTGTTCGCAACGTCGCCCTGTATTAGCGGTACCGATTAGCTGTGCGGATTTAGCGCCGGGAACCCCGCAGGAGCTGGTTCCAGGACGCACCGCTCTGCTCAAAACGAAGGCCCACGCCCTGGCGTTGGCTTCCCACCACGCCGGTTTGCATCATCTGGTCGTTTCGCCGCTGGTAGGCCTTGGCGCTCCACCGACCGTCTTCCGACAGCTGATAGCGCACTTCAATATCGCCGAGGCCGATGCTGGGCTGGGATTGCCCAATGGGGATGCCCCATTCCGTTTGAATGCTCAGGCGATCGTCGAGAAAACTCTTGCCGATGCTGGCTTCCATTTCGCGCTGGGCCGCAGCCGAATTCGTTGAATAAGCCAGGTTCACGTCCCAGTCCGCCCCCAATCCCTGGGTGACAAAATTCGTGAACTGCGATGCGAGAACCTGGGTCGTATTGCTCTCAACCGCTTGCATTCCCTGGGCCGCCAAGGGCGACGATCCGAGCCAAAATGAGCTGATGGTGAGTAGGCTGAGTACTTGGGTCGTTCGTTCGTCGGCGTAGCTCAAGCGACTGGCCAAGGCCGCTTTGGCGAGTTCTCCGGCGTTGGGCATGCTCACGTCAAAGGCCAGTTGGGGCTGGAACAGGGGACCGGTAGCGCGCAAGCCGACGTCAATATTCTGGCGTCCCGCCTCCGGAAGGGCGAGGTAGTCCTTCACGTCGGCTCGGGTACGGTACAAGGCGGTCAGGTTCATTTGGGCCGCATAGGGATCGCCGGTCCAGCGAATGGTTCCGCCCGGAACCAAGCTAAAGGGTTTGTTGACCAAATTCCCCAAGGTGAACAGGTAGGTGCCCCGATCCAGCGTCAGGCCGCCGCGAAGCGCCATGTCGCCCACCCAGGGAACATCGAGTTGAATGGGCCCGTTGCCGCGGGCTTCGATCACGTCACCCAAGGTCTCGTCCAGAATTAGGCGTGCCAAGACATCCTCGGTAACATCGAGATCCAGATGCAGGTCAAACCGAAAGTCGTCGTTGGTGCGCTTGCGGAGCTTTTGGGGCTGGTTCCGTTCGCGGAAGCTGAGAAACTCAACCTCATCGAGCGACACCGGCGCGTCCAAGGGTAGCACAAAAACCGACGAATCCGCGGATTTTGCCCGAACATCAAGGCTCAGGGCGCGGCTGCTGCCGTGAAGCCTTCCGGAACCCGACGCAACCATGTAGCCGTAAAAATCCGCCTTGCGGCTCGGCGGAAGGTCCAGTACCACCATGCGCTCGGTTTTGAAGCGCAGATCAACCCATTCGCTGCCCGTGAAGGAAAGGTTCGCCGTGATTTCGGCGGATCCTACGCCGCGGTGATCGGCAAAACGGGCGGGACCCAACGTAAACGCCTTGTCGGTGAGCCTCCAGGGAGCGGTACCGGTTAGGCCCAAGCCAACCGTGGGAATGCGCAGGTGGGCGTTGGACCAAAAGCCGCTGCCGGACCACGTGAACTCCGAGAAATTCGGCTGGGAAGCGAGCTGAACCCGCCCTTGGAGCCGGCCAGACAGGTCGTTTACCGCGCCGTCGGCGAAGGGCCGTACCCAGCGCAGCGGAATATTCAGCTGGTCGGTTTTGGCCGAAAAGCCGTTGCTGCCCAACGTACCCTTGAGCCGGACTAGGGCGGTGTCGCCATGGCTCCAATTCAGCGAAAGTTCGGCAAGGTCGCGCTCGGGAACGTAATCCAAATCGAGGTTTAGCTGGCCCAGGGGTTGGTTTTTGAGGCTCAGGGAGTCGGTACGAAGTCCTCCCGAAAGGGCCCAGCCCGAGAGTTCACCTACCACGACGGCATCCAGGGCGAGCGAACCGCCCAATTCCGCGTCGGACAGTCCGGCTACGCGGGACCAAAAGGGTATGCGAACGTTGCGCGCTTGAATGCGCAGCACCTCTCCTTCGTTTGGGCTTAGCGCACCGCCCAAGGCCAGCTGACCCTCGGGGCTGGTCCAGTATAGGGCGTCGGTGAAGGCAAGGCGCTGTTTTTCAAAATTGTAGCTAAAATGCTGGGCACCGCGCAATTCCCCGTGGAGCTGGAGGCTGTCGCCGGATTTGGGGCGGTCCCAAACGTCGGCAAATCCGTGGTGCAGGCGTCCATCCCACTCCGGTCCGTGAGGCCAAATTCGGGCTTCGAGTTCGGCCTGTCCGCCGCGCGGATGACTGGCCGAACCGCGCGCAACGACGCGCAGGCTGTCTCCGGACTGGGCTTCCAGGTGCAGCTGGGCGGTTTCTTCGCCATTCCAGGCGAAGTCGTGGCGAACGGTGGATGCCGATGCTCGGTACATCCACGTGGCCCGGGTTCCTTCGGATGACCACCAGGCGGTTCCCACGGTGGACGCAGGATCGTGGGCGAGGTGAAGGTTGAGCTCGGGGCCTGTGAGGTCGAGCGAGGCGAAGCCGAGCGAATCCAATACCGCCAATCGACCCGCAACTACCTGTTCGGCCAGCCCCGAAGCGGTCATTTCGGGGAGCGCCCACGCGTTCGGGAGCCGCGTAAAACGGCTTTGCAGTCGGTAGGGCCCAAAATGGGCGGCCGCATCCCAAGCTCCGTTGCGCACCTTAGCCACAAAAGCCCCAACGTTCGCGACGCTGTCAAAGGCCACCATCCGCAAGTTATACGGATTGGCCAACGACCAATTTGCGTCCAATCCATGAACCGCGGGCAGCCCCATCCCCGGGCGGAGCGGCGAATTGGGTACCCAGCGAGCCGCTACGTCGGCCAGGGCGTAGTCTCCGCTGGCCGAAAGTTCGCCGTACCGCGCTTCGCGAAGGCGAAGGGTCCAGCGCGACAGCGTACCCCGTGCATCCACTTCCTTAACGTGCTGGCGTTCCGTTCCAAACCCAGCGTACAGGTCATTGCCCCGAATGGACCATTCATTGCCTCCGTAGCGGCCGTTCAGCACACCGTGGGCCATCCACGTCTGCGCTTCGGGAAACTGGGTGGAATCGGCCTGAAGCCTTAGGTTTACCCGGTCGCCGCGGGTATTGAGCTCCGCAGCAAGGCCCGAGCCCTCCATGCGCAGGCGACCGTTCGTCCCGTCCCAATGTCCCTCGGCCGCCAAAGAAACCGCATCCCAAGCGAGCTGTTGCTTGGGAATTTTCCATTTTTTTCCATCTCTTAATGCCTTAATAATTAATTCATTAGACGATGTGTCCCGCAGTGAAAATTCAATAAGATTTCCGCGGTAGGCAAGCCCGGCCCGATAGGCCTCCCACGACATGTCGAGCACAACCGTATCGCGCTGCATCCGCACTTCGGCAAGCACGGAACCCGCGGCCGGAACCGCTAACTCCAGGCGTGCGCGCGCTTCAAGCGCGCTGGATTCCCAGACGACATGCTGCATGCGAAGTTTCGAAGGTCCAACGAGTGTGTCCCCTTCGAGGTCGCGGGCCCAAAATCCGAGCGAAACATGGCCAACTTCCAGGGCCAGCGTCGACTGCGCGGTATCGGTAGGGTCACTCCATGGCGCAAACCAATCTGCCCAATGGGCACCCGGAACTCCGGTTACCACGAGGGAATCGAGCTCAAGCCGCTCCGCGTACAGTCGGCCGTTGCGCCAACCGAGGCCGCTGAGGGTAACCGATTCGAGGTAGACGCCTTCCACACCCCGATGTAGGTGAACCCCGCGAAGGGACAGTCCGCGTAGGGGCTTCCATTCAAGCGACCGAAACTCGAGGCGCGCGGAATCCGCCAGGGGATGCGCCGAAAGGTAGGTACGCAGCCCGTTTTCGGCCGGACGACTCACCCATTTTGGGTTGATCGCAAGCGCGGCCAGCCCAAGCACGACGACCAAAATCAGGCCGAGAAGACTAAATCCAAGAATCCGAAGTGCGCGAACCGCCATGCTGCTAAGGTAGCGCCCTAATTTTGTGCCATGAAGCCGGCAGAACCCCTAATCCTTTCGATTGAAAGCAGCTGCGACGACAGCGGGGCGGCGGTGCTGCGCGGCCGACGGGTGCTGTCCAACGTGGTTTACAGCCAAACGGTTCACGAGGCCTACGGCGGCGTGGTTCCGGAACTCGCCTCGAGGGCGCACCTGCAAACCCTTGTACCGACGGTTCGCGCGGCCCTGGCTCAGGCGGGTGTTGCGTTTGGTGAACTCGACGCGGTGGCCGCTACCGAAGGTCCGGGATTGCTCGGTTCGCTGCTGGTGGGCCACGGCACCGCCAAGGCCCTCGCGCAGTCGCTGGACCTTCCCTTTATCGGGGTTCACCACATTCAAGCCCACGTGCTGGCCCACAGCCTGATGGAGCCCGGAGTGCAGGAACGCCCGCTCGAAGGCTTTCCCTTTCTTGCCTTGGTGGTTTCGGGCGGCCACACCCAGCTGTTTGACGTTCGGGGACCCTTCGATTTTCGTCTTTTGGGCGGAACCCTGGACGACGCCGTAGGCGAAGCCTTCGATAAGGCGGCCAAGATGTTTGGGCTTCCCTACCCCGGCGGGCCCGAAGTCGACCGCCGCGCGGAATTCGGAAATCCGCAGCGGTTTGCGCTGGCTCGAATGCAAACCCCCGGGCTTGATTTCAGCTACAGCGGACTTAAAACCAGCATCCTGTACGCCCTTCAAAAGGAACAAAAGCTGCGCCCCGAAACCCTGACCGAGGACCTCAATGATTGGTGCGCTTCGGCTCGACTTGCCTTGGTCCAGCCCCTGCTCGATCGCTTGGAGCGGGTCCTTCAGCCCGAACATCGGTATGCAGTTCTCGCGGGCGGCGTGGCGGCCAACCGCCTGCTTCGCCGTGAATTCGAGGCCTGGGGCCTTCGACGCGAACTCCCCGTGGGCATTCCGCCCCTGAGCTACGCCACCGATAACGCCGCAATGATTGGCGCCGTCGCCTACTACGCCTTTGCCGAAGGTCGATTTAGCGGAATGGACCGCGCGGCCAGCGCCCGCTTGGAAGTACCTTCACTCCATGGCTAGCATCAAGCGCCCCCTGGGACGAAGCGAACTCGTACACCTGCCCGAATTGGGCTGGACCGACGTCGAAGCGCGCATTGACACCGGCGCCTACCATTGCGCGGTGCACTGCATCAACTACCACCTCGACGGATCCGAGCTCGTCGTTCGCTGGCCCAACGAAACCACGACGCGCCATACGGCCTACCGAAGGGCCACGGTCAAATCCAGCTTTGGCGACCTCCAGGAGCGCTACCTGGTTCACCTTGAGCTGCGTGTATACGGCGAAGTGGTGCTCCAGGAATTCAGCCTTTCGGACCGTTCGCGGATGCGCCACCAGCTGCTGCTCGGCCGGACCTTTTTAAAGCGCGGATTTGTGGTCGACGTCCGCCGCCGCAACGTGTCGGCGAAGTACCTTTCCCGCCTTACTCCCCCTGCACCATCCGCACCATGAACCTACTGATCCTTTCGTCCAACCGAAACCTCTACTCCACCCGCCGCCTGGTGGAGGCAGCCGAATCGCGCGGACACGTCGCCAAAGTCATGAATATTGGGCGGAGCTACGCCGTGCTTTCGGCCAACGAACTCGACATTTACTACGGCGACCACCGAATTGAGGGCGTCGACGCCGTCATTCCGCGCATTGGTGCATCCATTACCGACTACGGAGCCGCCATGCTCCGCCAGCTGGAGATGAAGCACATTTTTACGCCCGTCAGCAGCCTCGCTCTGGTTCGATCGCGCGACAAGCTGCGCGCGCTGCAGATTTTGGCCAAGGAAGGCGTTGCGATCCCGCGCACGGCGGTGGCCAAGCAGCCCTCGGACATCGACGCACTCATCAAGGAAGTCGGCGGTGCGCCGCTGGTGGTCAAGCTTCTTGAGGGCACCCAAGGCAAAGGCGTTGTTTTGGCCGAATCCAAAACGGCGGCGCGCAGCGTCATCGAAGCGTTTTATTCGCTCGACGCCAACATTTTGGTCCAGGAATTCATCAAGGAGGCCAAAGGCGCCGACATCCGAGCAATTGTTGTCGGGGGCCAGGTCGTCGCCGCGTACAAGCGCCAAGGTCGCGAAGGCGAATTCCGCAGCAACCTGCACAGCGGCGGCTCGGGCATTCCCATCAAGTTAAAGGCCAGCGAACGCGCGATGGCGGTTAAAGCCGCCAAAGCTTTGGGCCTTAAGGTGGCCGGTGTGGACATGCTTCAGAGCGCACGCGGTCCGCTCATCATGGAAGTCAATTCGTCTCCGGGGCTTGAGGGCGTAGAAACCGTAACCGGCATGGACGTAGCGGGACACATAATCGACTACATCGCGGCCCACCACGGCCAGTCGAAGGCCAAGTCCAAAGACAAAATCGGCGCCTAAATGCACCACTTCTGGGGCATTCGCCAGGGAGCCGACGTGGCCTTGCTCGAAGACGAAGCGCACCACGCCCACAAAGTGTTGCGCCTGAACGACGGCGACGTGGTTCGCGTGCTTGACGGATTGGGTTCCGCTTGGGAAGGTCCCCTGCACTTTTTGGGCAAGCGGGGCGCCGTGGTTGCGCGGGCTCGGGAGCTCCCGAGCTACGGCAGCGTTTCGGGCTGCTTTCATCTGGTCATTGCACCGACCAAGAACATGGACCGCATCGAGTGGCTGCTCGAAAAGGCGGTGGAGCTGGGCGTGCACCGCGTTTCGTTGGTGGAATGTGCCCGTTCCGAGCGCCGCCACCTCAAGCTGGACCGATTGGTTCGCTTGATGCAGGCGGCGTGCAAGCAAAGCCAAAAGGGAATGCTGCCGGAATTGGACGGCCCGACGCCCTTCAGCGAACGAATGGCCTCGACGAAAGGACGATGCGCCCTTGCGGCGCTTCGCCCGGAATCCGCCTACCTACCCGAACTGATTCGGGCTGCGCCCAACGAACCCTGGACCGTTTTTATTGGCCCCGAAGGCGATTTTACCGACGCCGAAATCTCCGAAGCCCAGGCCCACGGAGCCGTACTGGTCGGACTGGGGCCGCACCGGCTGCGCACCGAAACCGCCGGACTCTATGCCGTAGCGGCTTTTGCCCAGCGCCTAAGCCTGTAGCCAGTTAAAACGCGTGGTCGAGCGACCCCAACGTCGTGGACTGCAGAAAGGCCAAAGCGGCCTCCATGCCTTCGTGGGCGTAGTAGTCCCCTGAAACGGCAGGGTAGCTGCGGCGAAAGTCGTTTTTAAGCGCTTCCAAGCGGGGACCAAGATTTCGCCCGCTGCGCTCGGCGGCCTGCACCGCACACAGCCATTCCATGGAAAGGATGCGTTCCACATTGCCCAACACTTCGTGCAAATCCGTGGCCGCGTTGGCGCCCATGCTCACGTGGTCCTCTTGGCCGGCACTGCTGTCGATGCTGTCGGCACTGGCGGGCGTGGCGCGCTGCTTGTTGCGGCTAACCAAGGCGGCCGCGGCGTACTGCACGATCATGAGGCCGCTTTCGACGCCGCTGTCGGCCGCCAAAAACATGGGGAGTCCGCGCTTGCCCAGCGTAAGCTGGTTGATTCGGCGCTCGCTGATGCTGCCCCATTCCGCACTCGCAATCTTGGCGTAGTCAAAAGCCAGCGCCAGCGGTTGTCCGTGAAAATGACCGGCACTCACGCCATCGCCGCTGTCGGTGAATACGAGCGGGTTGTCGGTAACCGAGGCAGATTCGGTTTCCAGCACCCCCACCACGTACCGCCAGGCGTCGCGGCTTGCTCCATGCACTTGGGGCATGCACCGAAACGAGTACGGGTCCTGCACGTGGGCCTTTTGGTCGTGCCAGAGCGGCGAACCCGCGGCCCATTCGCGCACGTTTTGGGCCACAAGTCCCTGACCCAGGTGGGGACGCAGGGCATGAACCCGTGCTTCAAAGGGCGAAGGCATTCCGTCGTACGCCAGTAGCGACGCGGTGCCCACGGCATCGGCCCACTGCGCGAGCTGCGCCGCTTTGAGGGCGGAGGCCAGGCCCACGGCCTGCATGAATTGCGTGCCGTTGATCAACGCTAAGCCCTCTTTCGCCTCGAGAACTTGGGGATTTTGGCCCAGATTACGCCAAAACTGCGCGGACGAAACGCGGGTGCCGCGGTGCAGTACGTGGGCTTCACCGAGGAGGGCCAACGATAAATGCGCCAGGGGGGCCAAGTCACCCGACGCGCCCAGCGAGCCCATCAGAGGAACTTCGGGAAGCGCGTCTTCGCGGTACAGCGTGAGGACGGCGTCAAGCAGCTCGGGGCGCACGCCGGAATGGGCACGGGCCAGGTTGCGCGCTTTGGCCGCCAGCATCAAACGCACCACCGCGGGCGACGCCAAGGGACCTGCTCCGGCCGCGTGGCTCATGATCAGGTTGCGCTGCAGCGCCTGAAGATCGCGGCGGTCAACGGCCGTGGTGCAAAGCGCACCAAAACCGGTATTCACCCCGTAAACCACCCTACCCTGCTCGATGCCGCGTTCCACGGCGGCGCGGTTGGCGGCCACGGCGGCGCGGTCTTCGGCACGCAGCACGAGCTCGGCACGGCCCTCGGCTACGGCATTCCAGTCGTTCAGCGACCACGTTTGAATAAGATTTAGCACGGGATGGGCCATTCGTTGAGGGTTTCAACAAAAGTAGTCCGAGCGGTGTTAGCTCAAGTATGAAAACCTACTTTATCGCGGGGCACCGCAGCGGAATCGGTCGCGCCCTTACCGATCTCCTGCTCGAACGGGGCGACGCGGTCGTTGGTCTTTCGCGCGGAAGCAGCGACCGATCCAACCCCCGCCTCCACGAAATTCAGGCCGACGTGCTGCAGTGGGACGGAAGCGGTCTTCCCGACCGGCTAGATGGATTTGTTTACGCCCCGGGCAGCATCAACCTAAAGCCCTTCAAGGGCTACAAGGCCGAGGAATTCCGCAGCGATTTTGAAATCAACGCCCTTGGGGCCGCGCTGGCGCTTCAAAAAGCCGAAAAGGCCCTTCGCGAAGGACAGGGTTCCGCGCTGCTATTTAGCACGGTGGCCGTGGGGCAAGGCATGAGCTACCACGCGAGCATCGCCATGGCCAAAGGGGCCGTTGAGGGCCTGGTTCGATCGCTGGCCGCCGAGTGGGCACCCGTCGTGCGCGTCAATGCGGTTGCACCCTCGCTTACCAATACTCCATTGGCGTCCAAGCTGCTGGGCAACGAAGCCCGCGCGGCCGCAGCTGCCGAACGCCACCCGCTCAAGCGCGTGGGCGAGGCCGAAGACCTCGCCGCGGCAGGCCTTGCCCTGCTCGACAACCCATGGATCAGCGGCCAGGTATTGGGCGTCGACGGCGGAATGAGCAGCCTGCGCCCGTGAAGCTGACCGACACCGTATGGAATTCCTGGGAGCCTCGGTTCCGCGCACAGTTTTTTAATTCCCTGGGCGGGCCGCGCCAGGTAGGCCTGCTCACGACGTTCTCCCCGTCCGGCCTGGCCAATGCGGCCGTGTTCAGCCAAACCCTCCACGTCAGCGCCAACCCACCGCAGCTTGGGTTTCTGTTTCGGCCGCTGACGGCCGAGCATCAAGGCTTGCGCTACCTGCGCGAACGGGCCAGTTTTGGATTCAACCTCATGGCCGGCGACATTCCGGAAGCCGGCGAACTCCACCAGTGCAGCGCCAAGTACCCCGAAGGCGAAAGCGAACTGGATGCCCAGGGCATCAGCTGGACCCCCTTTGACCGCATCGCCGCGCCCCGAATCGATGGAGCAACCGTAGCCTACGGCCTCACGCTGGCCGAAGAACACGTTTTGGCCAGCGGAACCATTTTGGTCGTGGGATCGGTGGTCGAAGTCCAGCTGGCCGACACCGCCGTGCTCGGCGAAGACGGCTTTGTAGCCCTACCCGAGGACCTCCTTCTTGCCCAGGGTTTGGATTCCTACCACCGCAGCCGGCAGCTTGGTCGTTTTGCGTACGCGCTGCCCGACCGCAAACCCCAAATGCGCTAAAGGTGCGCGGCGTAGCCAAATCCAACCTGCCCCAAAAAGACTGCGCCCAGTGCAGTCGCCCGTTCACGTGGCGCAAAAAGTGGGAGCGCGACTGGGATCAAGTCAAGTACTGTTCGGACCGCTGCCGGAGCGAAGCCAAAACCAAGTCCACCCCATGAAGCTCCGCCTCATTTTGGGCGACCAGCTCAACCCGCTGCACTCGTGGTTCGCGCAACGCGATTCCGAGGTGGTGTATGCCCTATTTGAAAGTCGAGAAGAGCTTACCTACGCCCCCCACCACCGCCAAAAAATGCTGGCGTTTTTGCACGGAATGCAGCGCTTCGCCGAATGGCTTCGGGCCGAAGGCCACCGCGTGGAACACTGGACGCTGGACGAACCAAGGCAACGAGGCAGTCTTCGCGCCAACCTTGAAGCCTTGAAGACCGAATGGGAAGCCCGAACGGGCCAAACGGTGGCGGTTGAGTACCAAGAACCCGACGAATACCGCGTAGACCAGGCGCTGAGCGGCATCGGTCAGTGCGTGCCCAGCGAACACTTCCTTACCGAACGCGACGGCGTTCGCCGGCATTTTGCGGGCAAGAAAACCTACATCATGGAGTCGTTTTACCGGGTAATGCGGGTTAAATGGAACGTACTTCTCGACACTTCGGGCCAGCCAGAGGGCGGAACCTGGAACTTCGATGCCGAAAACCGATCATCCTGGGATCCCGCGCAGCAGGTACCCCGAGAATGGCGCGCGCACCACGACCTGCGCGAACTGGACGCGCGACTAGACCGCCATGGAATTCCGCGTTGGGGCGAGTCGGCAGCCGCCGATTTCCCCTGGCCTTCCGACCGACCTGAGGCCCTCGACGTCCTCGACCACTTTGTCGAACACGCCCTTGCGCTGTTTGGACGCTACCAAGACTCCCTAGCCGAAGGCCAGGATTTCCTGTTTCACAGCCGAATTTCCTTCGCCCTCAATACCAAAATGCTGCACCCACTCGACGCCGTTCGCGCCGCCGAAACGGCTTGGCGCCGCGCACCCGAGCGCTACCCCCTGCCGGCCGTGGAGGGTTTTATTCGCCAAGTTTTGGGCTGGCGTGAATACGTGCGCGGAATCTACTGGGACCAAATGCCGAGCTACGCCGAACGCAATTTTTTTGGCCACGACCGCCCGCTGCCCCCGTGGATGTACACTGGCCAAACCCGCATGCGCTGCATGCAGGTCGCCGTGGACCAAAGCCTGCGCACCGCCTACGCCCACCACATCCAGCGCCTTATGGTCGTCGGCAACTTCGCCCTGTTGGCGGGTTTGGATCCCCGGGAACTAGACACTTGGTACCTCGGCATCTACATCGATGCCCTTGAATGGGTTGAACTGCCCAACACCCGAGGCATGAGTCAGTTTGCCGACGGAGGAATAGTCGGAACCAAGCCCTACGTCAGCAGCGGGGCCTACCTCAACAAGCAGGGAAACCACTGTGCGTCCTGTCCCTATTCCGTTCACGAGAAGGTTGGCCCCAACGCCTGCCCCTTCAACAGCCTGTACTGGCATTTTTACGCGCGGAACCGCCCCCAGCTCGAGCGCAATCCTCGGGTCGGCATGGTCTACCGTACCTGGGATAAAATGAAGCCCGATCACCGAGAAGCCTTACTTGAACAGGCAGAATCTAATTTACAGTCAATAAACAATTTATGATTGTGTGGTGGCTGCGCCACGATCGGCGACTGAACGACAACGAATGCTGGAACTACCTGCGCGACGCGTCGATTCAAACCGGAACCGAAGCCGTGGCGCTTTTTGCGTGGAACGGCCTTAAAACGGCTACGGGACTTGGCGGCATTCCTCGGCTAAGCCCTAAACGCCGGTCTTGGATCTCGGGAAGCCTGGATTCGCTGCGCGCCGAGCTGGAACCACTGGGCGTGAAGCTCGTGGAAACCGACGGATCGGCGGTTGATTGGCTGACCCAATGCGCCGCCGACGAGGTCGTATTCAGCAGATCGGTGGCCTTCGACGAGCGCCGTGAAGAAGAAGCCGTTCGGGCCGCCATCCCTAAGACTGCGTCGTTTTGGACGCACAGCCTGTGGAGCCCCATGAACATTCCCGGCGGACTGAACCACCTACCGCCCACCTTTACCCCATTTCGGCATCGGGCCGAACGGGAGCATACCGAATTTAATCTGGCGCCTCTGGCGATTACCGCTAAGCATTCCCCGCAGCACCCCAGCGAATCGATTCCCTTTAGCCCGAGCGAAGCCGATGCCCTTGCCCGACTTCGGGCCTATTTTAGCCAACCCGAGGGGGCTCGGCAGTACAAAACGCGCCGAAACGGACTTCTGGGCACCGAGTTTTCTACAAAATTCTCGATCTGGCTTGCGTCGGGCGCACTCAGCCCAAAGCGCGTATGGCAGGAGTGCCTCGCCCTCGAGGCCCAACTGGGCGGCAGCGCCGACGTCGAATGGATACGGGTTGAACTTCTGTGGCGGGAGTACTTCCAGTGGGTGGCCTACACCGCGGGTAGCCGGCTTTTCTCCCAAAAAGGATTTCGGGATGCGGCACCCCAAACCGGCTTCCATGCCCAAGCGTTTCAGCGCTGGGTTGACGGAACGACCGGAGACGACTTCGTCGATGCCGGCATGCGTGAACTCGCCGCTACGGGCTTCAGCAGCAACCGCGCCCGACAAAACCTGGCCTCCTACCTTATTCACGACATGGGCCTCGATTGGCGCTACGGAGCGGCCTATTTCGAGTCCCAGCTCTTGGACTACGACCCGGCGAGCAACTGGGCCAATTGGGCGTACATCGCCGGAGTGGGCACCGACCCGCGCCCCATTCGACGCTTTAACACCGTGAAGCAGGCCAACGACTACGATCCCGAAGGCGCATTTCGGAATTATTGGCTCCGGTAAATTGCCTCGTTCTCCGACCTAAATTGCGGCATGCAACACGATCTGCAGGTCATCTCCCTCTACTTCCGCGGACTCTTTTACCGCTACGACAACCCAAAAGGCGGAATTCCCCTTCAGGACACGCTGTTAATCAAGGAGATGCTGCTGCGCAAGGTACTGGCCCCGCATCCGCTCGACGAAACACGCGGCATCCTCACCTTTCGGGGCGAGCGCTACGCCAAAGACATTGTTCATAAAATGATTCGCCCGCTGCTGTACCTCGTCTTCAGCGCACTGCTGGCGGTGGCTCTTCTGGGACTGTGAGTTCGGCATTGCGCGCCTTGTTGGTTGCTGCCGTGGCGGTTTGGGTACCGCTGCGTTCATCGGCTCAAACTCAGGTCTGGGCAGCCAGCACGCTTAAACTCAGCCCGCATCGGCGTTTCGATTTAGCTACCTCGTTGGAGCAGCGTTGGCGCAGCGGGCAGTTCCAGCACTTTGCCGACCTCCGTGGAACCATCGAAGCTTCGCGGAACTGGAAGGCATTTTACGAGTTTCGAGCCCCACTGAATGCCAACGTGCGGCCACGCCACACGCTTGCCCTAGAGAAAAAGTTTAAACCCGAGTTTAATGACGTACGAATAGCCGATGTGACCCTTGGTCTTCGCTACCACGTAAACCGAGCGGCCACGGTGCGCTACGGGCTCTACCTTGAACGCAAATTCGGCAAATGGGTTCCCGAAGCAACGGCCGAAGTGTGGCACGAGCAATTCAACCCGCGCTCACCGCTTCGTCGAACGCGCTACACTTTAGGAATAAACTACTTCTTGACCAAGAAGTGGCGTGCCACGATCGGATACGGACTGCAGCGCGACTACGATTCGGGTGAAGTCCTCGAGGAGGCCTTCCCTATGCTGCGGCTGGGACTGCGCTACGCGCCCTGATTCCAGCGAAATTCGCCCAGTGCGGACCGTGAAACCAGGTGCTGCTCGCCCGTGTGCAGGTTTTTAAGCTGCACCGTATCCTGAGCCTGCTCGCTGGCACCTGCCAGCGCAACCCACTGAGCGCCAATGCGCTCCGCATGGTCAAACTGCTTTTTGATTTTGGCTGGTTCGGGGTACATCACCGTCCGAATACCGGCCGCACGAAGGTCCGTGGCCACCGCAAAGGCGTAGTCCGCCTCGGCCTCGCTAAACTGAACAACCAAAACCTGCGGACCCGATGCCGGGTTCGGCATTCGATTCCGTTCTTCGAGGCAAAGCACAATGCGGTCCAGCCCAAAGCTGATGCCCACTCCGCTTAAGCCCGGTACGCCAAAAATGCCCGTGAGGTTGTCGTAGCGACCGCCTCCGCCCACGCTGCCCATGGCGACGTCCGTAGCCTGGACTTCAAAAATGCAGCCCGTGTAGTAGTTGAGGCCGCGCGCCAGGGTAACGTCCAAGGCAATATTCCCGGTCCGGCCGGCGCGCTCCACCAACCACGTCAACTCAGCCACGGCCTTGGTTCCGACCTCGGAAGCCGAAAGCCATTTACCCATTTGGGTCAGCGTATCCTGAATTCCGCCCGAGGCAGTCAACGCGGGTTCGAGCGCCGCGCACTGTGCCTCGGTGAACCCTCGGTCGCGCCACTCGGAGCGAACTCCTTCGGCGCCCACCTTGTCGAGCTTGTCGAGGGCCACCGTAAAGTCAATCAAGCGATCGCCCAAGCCTGCCACCTCGGCGATTCCCGCCAACAGCCCCCGGTGATTGACCCGCACCACCACATCGAGCCCCAGTGTGGCAAAAGCTTCGTGGTACATAGCCACCAGCTCGACCTCTTGCCACAAACTGGTGCTGCCCACGACGTCGGCGTCGCACTGGTAAAACTCGCGAAAACGGCCCTTTTGGGGATTGTCTGCGCGCCACACGGGCTGAATTTGGTAGCGACGAAACGGCATCGCCAGCACCCCAGCGTTCTGCGCGACGTAGCGCGCAAAGGGCACGGTTAAGTCGTAGCGAAGGGCCTTATCGGCCAGTTCGGAAGCCTTAGGCTGAGTTGGGTTCGCGACCGATTTCATGAAATCTCCAGATCGCAAAATTTTGAAAATCAATCGATCACCCTCTTCGCCGTACTTACCCATCAGGGTCTCCAGGTTCTCAAACGAAGGCGTCTCCAGCGGGGCAAAACCGTAGCGCTCAAAGACCGACTGCAGTACGCCGACGACGTAGCGCCGGCGAAGCACCTCGGCCGCCGAAAAATCACGGGTTCCCTTTGCTGGACGGGCCTGACTCACTTGACTAACTTTTTGTATTTGAATTTCTTGGGCTCCAAACCACCACCGAGTCGCTTCTTCTTATTCTCTTCGTAGTCGCTGAAGGAACCCTCGAAGTAGTACACTTCGGAATCACCCTCAAAGGCCAAAATGTGGGTACACACGCGGTCCAGGAACCAGCGGTCGTGCGAAATAATCACGGCGCAACCGGCAAAGTTCTCGAGGCCCTCTTCCAGCGCGCGCAGCGTATTGATGTCCAGGTCGTTGGTCGGTTCGTCCAGAAGGAGCACGTTTCCGCCCTCCTTCAAGGCCATCGCCAAATGGAGGCGGTTGCGCTCACCACCCGAAAGCACGCCCACCTTCTTGGATTGGTCGCCGCCGCTAAAGTTGAAGCGCGACAGGTACGAGCGCGAATTCACGATCTGCCCGCCCATCTCAAACTGCTCTTGGCCGTCGGCGATGATTTCAAAAATGGACTTATCGGCAAACAGCTTGGCGTGGGTTTGATCCACGTAGCTGACCTTCACCGACTCTCCGATCTTGAACTCGCCCGCGTCGGGCTTCATTTGATCCATAATCATGCGGAAGATGGTCGTCTTTCCCGCGCCGTTTGGACCAATGATTCCCACAATTCCTGCCGGAGGCAGCGTAAAGTTCAAATCTTCGTACAGCAGCTTGTCGCCAAAGCCCTTCTTCACGTGCAGCGCGTCGATGACGTGGGTGCCGAGGCGCGGGCCGTTGGGAATGTAAATCTCCAGGCGCTGCTCCTTGTCCTTCTGTTCCTCGCTCATCAACTTGTCGTAGTTGTTCAAACGAGCCTTGCTCTTGGCCTGGCGACCTTTGGGGTTCATGCGCACCCACTCCAGCTCGCGTTCGAGGGTCTTGCGGCGCTTGCTCGCCTGCTTTTCTTCTTGCTCCAAGCGCTTGGTCTTTTGATCCAGCCAGCTCGAGTAGTTGCCTTTCCACGGAATTCCTTCGCCGCGGTCGAGCTCGAGAATCCATCCCGCCACATTGTCGAGGAAGTAGCGGTCGTGCGTTACGGCGATTACCGTTCCAGGGTACT